>Ga0194061_1000002_pt1 | contig 137627 bp, 128 predicted proteins | sample SepL2221m_MetaG_FD_163423 | JGI IMG/M metagenome (GOLD analysis project Ga0194061, IMG submission 163423) | Anoxic zone freshwater microbial communities from boreal shield lake in IISD Experimental Lakes Area, Ontario, Canada - Sep2016-L224-21m | ecosystem: Environmental > Aquatic > Freshwater... | reverse complement strand
GGCGCGCACCGCCGCCATTGCCAAACACACCAACGCCTTCAAGATCAACGAGGACGTGGTCATCCCGCTCGACCGGCTCGGCGATTACTCCGACGGGATCGAGCGCATCAACATCGAACTGTCGATCACCAACAAGTTGAGGCTGCTTGACGCCCTGGACGCGTATTTTGCCGGCGACCTGCCGCTATACCAGCACGATGAGGGCCTGCCGGCGGCCGAGCTGCTCGGCGACCGGCAGCAGGCCGCCCGCCTGGTCCTCGCCGGGGCAAGGGAGCGCTGGCAATACCTGCTTGCCAACCTGGACACGCCGCTCGCACAGGCGTCGCGCAACGCCGTCCCGGCGCTCGCCACCATCTCGCAACCGGGCACCACGGTATTTTCGCTGGTGCAAAACCACACCGTGCGGGTGTCCTGGAAAGAGGAGGTGCGCGCCGAACTGGAGCGCATTTTTGACGGCGTGCTCTTCCGCAAAATCATCGAAGGCGTGGACGGCCTGCACAAGGGCGTGCTCAAGGGGCGCGTCTTCGTCGCCCTGCACATGCATGCAGGCGACGGCAACGTGCACACCAACATCCCGGTCAACTCCGACGACTACGAGATGCTGCAGGCGGCCAATCGCGCCGTTGCCCGCATCATGACGCTGGCCAAGGCCCTCGGCGGGGTGATTTCAGGTGAACACGGCATCGGCATCACCAAGATGGAATTCCTCGAGTCTGAGGAAATCGAGACCTTCCGCGCCTACAAGCAGGGTGTCGACCCCGACGGCCGTTTCAACGCCGGCAAACTGCTGCCCGGCGGGGACATGCGCAACGCCTACACCCCCTCGTTCAACCTGCTGGGCGCCGAATCGCTGATCCTCGAGCAGTCCGAGATCGGCAACATCTCGGCATCGATCAAGGATTGCCTGCGCTGCGGCAAATGCAAGCCCGTTTGCGCCACCCATGTGCCGCGCGCCAACCTGCTTTATTCACCGCGCAACAAGATCCTCGCCACATCGCTGCTGATCGAGGCCTTCCTTTACGAGGAACAGACGCGGCGCGGCGTGTCGATACGCCACTTCGACGAATTCAGCGACGTCGCCGACCACTGCACCGTCTGCCACAAATGCGCCAACCCCTGCCCCGTGGACATCGACTTTGGCGACGTCTCCATCGCCATGCGCAAGCTGTTGCAGCAGCAGGGCAAGAAACGCTTCAATCCGGGCGCCGCGGCGACGATGTTCTTCCTTAACGCCACCGACCCGAACACCATCAAGCTCACCCGCACGCTGCTGATCGAATGGGGGTTCAAGGCACAGCGCGCCGCCTACGGCGTGGCCAGACTGTTCGGCCTGGCGCGCCGGCAGACGCGCCGCCCGCCGGCGACCGTGGGCAAGAGCGCGGTCAGGTCGCAGGTCATGCACTTCATCAACAAGCCGATGCCCGGCGGCCTGCCAAAGCGCACTTCGCGCGCCCTGCTCGACATCGAGGACAACAAGGTCGTGCCGATCATTCGCAACCCGCGGCTCGCGGCCGAGGATGCCGAGGCGGTGTTCTACTTCCCCGGCTGCGGCTCCGAGCGCCTGTTCGGCCAGGTCGGCCTCGCCACCCAGGCGATGCTCTATCACGTCGGCGCGCAGTGCGTGCTGCCGCCAGGGTACCTGTGCTGCGGTTATCCGCAGACGGCCACCGGCGACCACGACAAGGGCCAGGCCATCTCCACCGACAATCGCGTACTGTTCCACCGTGTCGCCAATACGCTCAACTACCTCGACATCAAGACGGTGATCGTCTCCTGCGGCACCTGCATGGATCAACTGCAAAAGTACCAGTTCGACAAAATCTTCCCCGGCTGCCGCCTGCTCGACATCCATGAATACCTGATGGAAAAAGGCGTTAAGCTCGAAGGCGCCAAGGGCGTTCGCTACATGTACCACGACCCCTGCCATACGCCGATGAAGACGCACCAGCCGATGAAAGTCGTCAACCAGCTGATGGGTGGCGGGGTGAGCCTGAACGAGCGCTGCTGCGGCGAATCGGGCACGCTGGCGACGACACGGCCGGATATTTCGACGCAAATCCGCTACCGCAAGGAAGAAGAAATGCGCAAGGGCGCGGACTCGCTGCGCAAGAGCGCAAACGGCGGCGATGTTTATCAAGGCGAGGTGAAAATCCTCACCTCCTGCCCGTCCTGCCTGCAAGGACTCGCCCGTTATGCCGACGATGCCGGCACCAGCGCCGATTACATCGTCGTCGAGATGGCAAAAAACCTGCTCGGACCGGACTGGATGCGCGACTACGTGCAAATGGCCAATAACGGCGGCATCGAGCGGGTGCTGCTCTGACGGGCTTTCTGCTATGCTTTCCCGCCATCAGTGATCCGTAACAAGGCGTGTGAAACTGCCTGGGTAATAAAAATGCCCGAACGGAAAAGCAACATGACAAACAGCCAGTTCAGGGGGCAAACGATTTGAATTCTGACCCTTTCCCGCCCCGCACCTTCCGGGACGCGCGTGCGGCGCCCCCCCTGCGCTGACATGCCTGTGTTCAAGCTGCCCGCCACCAGCACCGACAGCGACCCTGGGTTCACCGACGCGGCCGGCTGCTCGGCGTGGCTGCAAACCCTGCCCCTCATCAATGTGTCACCGGCCCAAGGCACCCTGCTCGCGCATATCGAGGAGTTCAACGCCTTCGCTCTGCCGCCGACCGAGCGCCTGAAAATCCTCGAGGTGTTGCGCGAACCGGTCCATTTCGTGCAGGCCGAGCTGGCGAAAAAGTTCTCCGGGCGCGCCCTGCCCCTGTCCGCAGCCGAACGCGAGATTTTCCTCAACGTCACCGCGCTCTGGGACGCGCTTGGACAGGGCTACCAACACTGTCTCGAAGCGGTAGCCGCCGGGGAGCTGATCGGCCAGGGCGCACTGCCCTGCCAGCGCGCCCTCGATTGCGTCGGACAAAAATTAAATGAGTACCACAAGGCCTACCAGGCCATCGAGCCCGATGACTGGCAGCTGGCACACACGCTTTTTGGCTTTGCCGAGGAGCGCGGCCTTGAGGCGATTGATGTCGCCGATCCCCTGGGCAAGACATCCACGCTCACCACCGCCGGTCAGACCTGGCTCAAACTGCTGCTGCTCAACCTCGCCAACCCGAACGAACAGTCGCCTCGCCAGCTGGCGATGGTCGCGCGCTGGCTTGAACGCTGGGCGGTCAAAGTCGCAATACACAAGGAAGCGGCGGCCGCCGCCATGCCGCTGCTCACCGTCGACCTCGCCGGCACCGACGGCGCGTCGCGCGCGACAGTGTCCGGTGCCGGCGCGCGGTACCTCGTCATGGACGGACTGGGTGCGAGCCTGAAAAAGCGCATCGCCTTGCTCAGGAAGGGCGACAGCCCGCAGTCGCTCAAACTCGGCGAAGATTGCGTGCAGCCGTATTGCGAACAGAACCTGCGGGCGCTCTACCGGCAGCTGTGCGAAGCGAGCAATGCACGCGACCAACTACGCAAAGCCGTATCCAACCCGACGCAGGTCGCCAGCGGCATCGCCGCCATCCACCACCACATCACCGGGTTGCCGTTCAAGCAGCCGGGCAGCGCCACGGAATTGTCGTCCAAGCAACGCCAGGAAATCGCCACCTTCGGCCGCATCGCCACTCGCGCCGAAAGCGACTATGGCCAGATACACGGCTACGGCGTGGAGTTGTGGACACTGCTCGACGAGAGCCTGACCGGGCTGCGCATGCACCGCGGCGCCGACACAGCGGGCGCGCGCCTTGCGCACCAGCAGCTGATCGGCGTGCGTCCCGCCAACAGCCGACATTTCATGCTCGGCACGGTGCGCTGGCTGCTCTCAACGCACGGGCTAGACCTCGACGCCGGCGTGCGCATCATCCCCGGGGTACCGCAGGCGGTCGCCGTCAAACCCACTGGCCTTAACGCCATGGCCGAGAAATACATTCCCGCCCTCGCCCTGCCCGAGTTAGTGGCCTTGCGCTCGCCCGCCTCGCTTGTATTGCCCACCGGCTGGTTTCGCCCGAAGCGGGTGATCGAAGTCTGGCGCGACGCCCCGCAGCAAGTGCTGCTCACCGCCATCGTCGACCGCGGCGCCGACTTCGAGCGCGTTTCCTTCGAAGCGGCCTGACCCCACACCCGGGCCCGCCGCAAATTGCCGGCCGGTGTGCATTTGTCCGCATTCGCCGGACCCTTTCCGGCCGTATCAGAGCAGTTTTGCCAACTAATTCCTCGTCGCCCCACAACCCCGGCCACAATATGACTCTGTCATATACCTATGTAGTATTGCCGTAATTTCCAGCCCGATACCGGGCCGAGGGGCGACTATGAACCAAAGCGATTTCCTTCCGGCCAGCCGCCCGCTGCTGGCCGACCTGAAAAGTTGCGAGGACTGGCTGGCCAAGGCGTATCTGTCCGACCCGCGACAGGCCTGCCATGAACTCACGCTGCTGATCGAACAGCTTGAAGAAGCGCCGCCACAGCACCTGGCCTACCTGGACATTCTCGAGCGCTTGCGCAAACCCCTTGCCGCGGCACAGGCGGAACTGGCGAAAAAATTCCTCGCCAAATCGCTGCCGCTCGGGCACCAGGAGACCGCAGCGTTCGAACAAAGCTACGACTTGTGGCGCGCGGTGATGCGCGGCTACCGCCGGCTGTTCCGTGCGGCGCTCAAGAATACGCATCCGGAGCTGGCCAGACACCTGCCGCTTTTGTGCCAGCGCGCGCTCGAAGCCACCGGAGAACTGCTCGCCACCTTCTGGCTGGCGCGGCGCGAACTCGATCCGGACCTGTGGCCTATCCTGCATGAGTTGTATGCCGCCGCCCTTGCACACGGCGTTACCGAGCACAACCTCGCCACCGCAGCGATGCCCAAAACCTGCACCTCGACCTATCTGCGGCCGGTGCTGCTGCACATGGCCCGCCCCTACGGCCTGTCCGGTCGCGATTTCCAGCTGATGCGCCGCTGGGCGTACCGCTGGTCGCACAAGCCGCGGCTGGTTAAAACAATCGCGCGCAATGGCGCTAATTGCCTCGATCTTCCCGACGGTGGCGGCGCGCACTGGGTCGCCAGCGGGGATTTGCCCGCTGCGGCCGGCGAAGGGCGCGTTTGCATCGACACCGGCGAACTCGCGCGCAGCCTGAGGGGCCGGCAAAAACGGCTGGCCGAGGGCGCCCTGCCCGCCGAACTCGGACTGGGCGCCGATTGCACGGCGGGGGTATGCGGCGAGTTGTTGTCGCAACTAGTGCACGCCTGGCTGGAGCCGCCGGCGACACGGCAATTCCCGCGGCGCCAGCAGGCCGCCGCCACCGAACTGGCCGCCGGATTCGCGGCGATACATTTTGCCCTCAGCGGACGCCCCTTTGATAACGGCCTCAAGCAGTGGGACTATTCACGCCGCGATGCCGAGCACCTGCACATTTTTCGGCATATCCCGGGATTAGCAGAAAAAAAATCGGCGCTGCAGGCCGAGCCGCTGCTCGAACAATGGGAAACCCTGGATGAGAGCGCCACCGGCTTTCGCATGCGCCGCAAAGGGCCCGGGACCCGGTTGCAGCACCGGCAACTGGTGGCGCTACGGCCGCAAGGCGCAACGCAGCTGATATTGGCAGAGGTGCGCTGGTTGTACTCGGGGCACGACAACAGCCTTGCCATCGGCGCCAAGGCCTTGCCTGGCATCGCCCGCGCCTGCACGGTCAGGCTCAAGTCCGACGACCCGGCGCACAAGGAACCCTACGCACAGGCATTCCTGCTGCCGGTTGCCACGGGACTGGCACCCAGCCTGGTACTGCCCTCGGGCTGGTACCAGAACGGCCGCGAGCTCGAACTTTGCCTGGACAATGAGACCTTCCAGGTCAGCCTGTTCGGCCTGCTCGGTCGCGGTGCCGACTACGATCGCGCCAACTTCAGCGCACGCGGCTAGGCGCCACATCACGCTTGCCTAGGCAGTCGCGGCCGCCACCCCGGGCTTGACGCGCCGCGCCGGGAACACCGCGCAAAAACTCGACCCCGCACCGGGCTGACTGTGAATTTCCAGTGCCGCCTGATGCCGCGTCAGCACGTGCTTGACAATCGCCAGTCCCAGCCCGGTACCACCGGTTTCGCGCGAGCGGCTCGAATCAACACGGTAAAAGCGCTCGGTCAGCCGCGGAATGTGGCGCGGATCTATGCCTATGCCGCTGTCGCGCACCGTCAACACCCCTTCGCCGCCGCGCCCACCCCAGGCCAGGTGAATCTCGCCGTCCTGCGGCGTATAGCGAACGGCATTGCTGATGAGATTGCCGAAGGCCGAGCGCAATTCCTGCTCATTGCCCAAAAGTACCCCGGGCATGGCCTCGTCAACGACGATCTTGTGCCGCCCGGCTGAAAGCACACGCGCCTCCCCCGCCAGCGAATCGAGCATGCGCACCATGTCTATGCTCGCCTCGCGCTCCGGCGCAGCGCTGGCCTCGAGCGCCGACAGGGTGAGCAAATCATCGATCAGGCGCTGCATGCGCTCGCTTTGCTCACGCATGATGGCAATCACTTCCCGGCCGCGCGCCTGGTCGGAACTTACCTTGCCGTCGGCAAACATCTCGAGAAAACCGCCGACCACGGTAATAGGCGTTTTCAGTTCGTGCGATACGTTGGCGACAAAATCGCGCCGCATGATCTCGAGTTTTTCCGCCTGGGTTATGTCGCGCGAGAGCAGCAGTTTCTGGTCCTGGCCGTAGGGCACCACGCGCACCGAAAAGGCCAAGGCCTCGCCGCGATGCAGGCGCATCACCAGCGGTTCGGAAAAATCACCTGCCTGCATGTAGGCGACAAAATCGGGCTGCCGCACCAGGTTGACGATGGGCTGGCCGGTGTCCTTGGCCATGTTCAGGGCGAGGTCGCGCTCGGCAATGGGGTTGCACCACTCGATGCGGTCATCGGCGTCGAGCACGATCACGCCGTCGGGCAGGGCCTGCCCGGCCTTGCGAAAGCGCTCCAGCGTCGCGGTCAGCCGTTGCTGCTGATGGTTGTTGGCGCGCATGAAACGATAGAGCGCGGAAAACACGTGCTCCCAGACACCACTGCCCTGCGGCACAGCGAGGTTTTGCGGGTCCTTCAGCCAGTTGACCAGGGCCTGCAGATTGACAAGGTGGCGCAGCAGCAGCAGTGCCATGCCCAGACCGATGACCGCCAGCGACCACGCCCGCCCCAGCCAAAGCCATGCGGCCATCGCCACGACAAAGGTCAGAACGAGCATGCCCGCCGTGCGCATCCAGATGAAACTTGAAATTTGACCGGCCATGGTGGCCATTTTAGCGCGCAATACCCGGATTATTCCCCGTCAGCAAGGCGGTAGCCGCTACCCCTGACGGTCTGAACCAGTCGGTCATGGCCCGAAGGCTCGAGCGATTTGCGCAGGCGGCGGATGTGCACATCCACCGTGCGCTCCTCGACAAACACGTGATCACCCCAGACATGATCGAGCAGTTGCGCGCGGCTGTGCACGCGCTCGGTATGGGTCATGAGAAAGTGCAACAGGCGAAATTCGGTCGGCCCCAGTTCCAGCGGCGTCCCGCCACCGCTGACACGGTGGGTACCCGGGTCCAGCCGCAGTCCGGCGATCTCGACCGGCTCGTCGGTGAGTTGCGGCGCGCGCCGGCGCAACACCGCCTTGATGCGCGCGATCAGCTCGCGCGGCGAGAAAGGCTTGGTGACGTAATCGTCAGCGCCGGACTCCAGTCCCACCACCTTGTCCTGCTCGGTGCCGCGCGCGGTAAGCATGATGATCGGTATCGCCTTGGTGCGCTCGTCATCGCGCAGCGACCGGGCGAACATCACGCCCGACTGTCCGGGCAGCATCCAGTCGAGCAGCACCAGGTCGGGCAGGGCGTGGCGCACCAGGCTTTGCGCCTGCTCGGCGTCCTTGGCGCGCAGCACGCGATGACCGGCATGCTCGAGGTTGAGCGCAATCAGTTCCTGGATGGCGGGCTCGTCTTCGACCACGAGAATATTTGCCGACATGGGGAATTCCGGTTATTGGGTTATGACGATTCTACGAAGTTCACATGACAGGCATGTTACATCCGCCGATTTTCACCCGGCAGGACTTCCGCCGCAAAGCATTGGCCGCGACAAGTTCACGCTATGATAGTGCCTTGAACGCGTAGACTAAGGACTCAAATGGCCGGTTTGGTCAAAGATTCGCCGATTCCCACTGAAATCAAGCTGCACCAGGCCTCAAAAGTGATGGAAATCGTCTTTTCCGACGGCAAGAGCTTTCGCCTCGGCTATGAGTTCCTGCGCGTGCACTCGCCCTCGGCCGAGGTGCGCGGCCACGGCCCGGGACAGGAAGTGCTGCAAACCGGAAAATCCAATGTCGGCATCAGCGCCCTCGATCCGGTCGGCAGCTATGCCGTGCAACCGACTTTTTCCGACGGCCACGCCACCGGCATTTACTCCTGGGACTACCTCTACGAACTGGGCGCCAACCAGGACAGCCTGTGGCGGCAATACCTCAAGCGCCTCGCGGCGGCCGGCGCAAGCCGCGAGATCGACACCACTGTGAAGCCGGTGCTGCACGGGCATTGAACGGAAATACGCAACCTCGATGAGCGAACAAACCCATTTCGGCTTCCAGAACGTAGACGAGCGCGACAAGGCGAAGAAAGTCGCCGCCGTGTTCGATTCGGTAGCGGGCAAGTACGACCTGATGAACGACGTGATGTCCGGCGGCCTGCACCGCTTGTGGAAAGCCTATGCCATGGCGCACAGCGGCGTGCGCGAAGGCAGCCGCGTGCTCGACGTGGCCGGCGGCTCGGGCGATTTGTCGCGCGCCTTTGCCCGGCGCGCCGGACCGAGCGGCCAGGTCTGGCTCACCGACATCAACGGCAGCATGCTCGAAGTCGGGCGCAACCGCATGGTCGACGATGGTGTGATCGCCCCGGCGGTGCAATGCGACGCCGAGCACCTGCCATTCCCCGACAATTACTTTGACTGTGTCAGCGTCGCCTTCGGCCTGCGCAACATGACGCACAAGGAAGCCGCGCTGGCCGAAATGACGCGCGTGCTGCGCCCCGGCGGCCGCGTACTGGTGCTCGAATTCTCCAAGGTCTGGAAACCGCTGGAAAAGGCCTACGACTGGTACTCCTTCAACGCCCTGCCCTGGCTGGGAGGCAAGCTCGCCGCGGACGAGGCGAGCTACCGCTACCTTGCCGAGTCGATACGCATGCACCCGGACCAGGAAACATTGAAAAAGATGATGGAACGCGCCGGGCTGGAGGATGTCGTATACAATGATCTGAGCGCGGGAGTGGTCGCGCTGCACCGCGGCTTCAAGTATTGACCCGGACTGTGGAACGCCGGCATCAAACTGCAACATCAAACCAGTATAAGAAGCACTTACCGAGAAAAGAGGAAACGCAATGAAAACCTGGATCATGATCGCGCTTACCGTGATGGTGGGCATCGGTCTCGCCCCCATTGACGCCGAAGCGGCCAAACGCCTCGGCGGCGGCGGCAGCGCCGGCATGCAGCGCCAGAGCGTGACCCCGCAAAAACCAGCGACCCCGGCACAAAATGCCGCCGCGCCCGCAACGCCCGCCGCCGCCCCGGCAGCTGCACCCGCCGGCAACCGCTGGCTCGGACCTCTCGCCGGTCTCGCCGCCGGTGTGGGCCTTGGCTACCTGTTCTCGCAAGGCGCTTTTGGCGGCATGGGCGGCATCATCAGCACCATTCTGTTGGGCCTGCTGGTGTTCGGCGGCGTGATGCTGGCGATGCGTTTTTTCATGAAACCGCGCGCCCAGGTCCAGGCCGCCGGCCCCAACAGCTACAACATGATGGGCCAGGAAACCGTGGCCGCGCCGCCGCCCTCCCAGTTAACGGGGATAACCGGCAACGGCTCAAGCGGCGGTCCTGATTTCCGCAGCCAGTTCCAGCCCAACATACCGGCCGGCTTTGACGCCGCGGGCTTTGTGAAACAGGCCAAGCTGTCCTTCATGAACCTGCAAAAAGCCAACGACACCGGCGACCTCGAAACGCTGCGCGACATGAGCACGGACGAAATGTTCACGCTGTTCAAGTCGCAAATCGATTCGCGCTTTGGCGCCAAGCAGCGCACCGAGGTGGTCACCCTCGCCGCCGACCTGCTCGAAGTGGTCACCGAGAACGCCATGCACGTTGCCAGCGTGCGCTTCGCCGGCATGATCAAGGAAGAAGGCGAAACGGTTGCCGCACCCTTCGAGGAAGTCTGGAACCTGCAAAAACCGGTTTCCGGCGGATCCGGCTGGGCGCTTGCCGGCATACAGCAAGTCGCCGCAGCCTGATCAGGCTGTTGCAATAAAAAGGCCGCCTCCGGGCGGCCTTTTTATTTGTCCTGCCAAAACCTCCCGCTCGTTTATTTCATAACGGCCACACTGCGGGGACAACTATTTGCCCCGTCCTGCTCATCGCTCCCGTCCCTCCACATGAAAGTTGTGCAGGAGGCGGTGCGCCATGGGAGCGAGCATCAAGCCTGCGACGAGGGTGGCGGCGAGGCCGCAGTACAGTGCGTAGAGTCCGGCAAAGAGTTTGCCACCGGGTGTGACCGCCGTGTTCACAGGTCCCATGCCGCCCAGCAGCATGGCGGCGTTGAGGAAGGCATCGAGCCAGTCCAACTGCTCGAGCAAGCGGTAACCGACCATGCCGATGAGCAGCGAAACGCCTATGAACGTCAGCGCAATGGCGCCGCTGTGGCCCAGCCGGACGACAAACTGCCGGACGGGAATGACCGCTTGCGCGCGATGCTCAAATACCGGGAACAGCCTTTTCATAGTCGCGTGGCGTGCGCGGCACGTCCCATTATCTGCCCTTCTGCCACGGGTTACTGCACCCGCCTGAACCGCTGCGCTCGCTTGCCGGTATCCACTTCCGAGGTGTACACGCTGCCCTGGGTGTCGATGGCGATGTTGTGCACCCAGTGAAAATCACCGGCATTGCGGCCGTTGCGACCGAAGGAGCCGATACGCTCGCCGGTGGCGCGCACGACGATGTGCACTTCGTTGTTGCTGCCGTCGGCCACCAGCAGATAGGTTTGCGCCGGGTCTTCAGTCGGGATCAGGTCCCAAGCCGAACCCGAGCCCAGCGTCTTGGTCTCGAGCGTGAACTGACGCACAAAAGTGCCGTTTTTCTGGAACACCTGGATGCGGTTGTTGGCGCGATCGCAGACATACAACAGGCCGTCGCGCGTCTGGCGCACGCAGTGCACCGGGTTGGCAAACTGCGGCGATTCGGTGTTGTAAAAGGGCAGCTTGCCGTCGTCGGGTTTGTTGCCGTAGGCGCCCCAATGGCGCTTGTACGCGCCGCTGCTGGCGTCGAACACGATGACGCGCTTGTTCTGGTAGCCGTCGGCGACAAACAATTCGTTGGTGGCAACGTCGAGCTCCATGTGCGCCGGGCGGCCGAGCTGGGTGGTGTCGTTGCTGCCCTTGCTTGCGCCGGCATGGCCGATTTGCAGCTGGAACTTGCCCTCGGCGGTGAATTTCAACAGCTGGTGGTCGGTGTTGTCGTTGCCGCCTATCCAGACATTGCCCTTGGGATCGACGTAAATGCCGTGCTCGTTTTTCGGCCATTCGTAACCGGCACCCGGCCCGCCCCAGGCGCGCAACATGTTGCCGGCCGAGTCGAACTCGAGCACCGCCGGCGCCGGCACACAGCATTTGGAGCGCGGCGGCGTCAGCGTCGCGCCGCGCTCGTCCTCGGTGGCGGTGCGGGGACGGTGCAACACCCAGATATGATCATTGCTGTCGGTGGCGATGCCGGCGACCTGGCCCAGTATCCAGTTATTGGGCAGCGGCTTGGGCCAATAGGGATCGACGGCGTAGCGCGGGCCGTTGGCCGGCCCCTCGACGCGCTGGCCCTGCTGCGCGCAGCCGGTGGCCAGTGTCAGTGTCAGCGCAAGCACCGCGCCGGCGAGCAGCCTCACCCCGCGACCAAAAACTGCGGCTGTGGACATAACGGGCAATGAGTTCATGGAGTCCTCCTTGGTTGTTTTTGGCATGGATGGCCATTGCCCGACGGGCCCGGCGATCTCTTTGTTACTGCCGCGACAGGTATCGTGAGCTGTTTCGCGATCCCTTTCGTATCGATCAGCTTACCCCAGACGGGCAAACCCGGATACCGGTCGACATGCACGCGGCGGCAAGCTGGACGATAATTGAGTCCATGCCTACCAAAGTTCCGGCCTTGTACGCTATCAACCACCTGCTGCAGGGCGAGGCCTGGGCGCGCGACCGCCTCAAGCCTTTTGGCGGCAAACGCCTGGTGTTTCGCGCGCCGCCCCTGCCCGACCTGAAACTGGTGGTCACCGCCGAGGGCACCGTTGCCGCGGCGACGGGCGAGGACGCAATGGACCTTACCCTCACCATCAAGCCCGGCGCCCTGCCGCACCTGCTGAGCGGCAGCGACGCGCTACTGCAACACGTCGACATCAGCGGCAACGCCGACCTCGCCAGCACGGTGCAATTCCTGTTCCGCAATCTCAAGTGGGACGCCGAGGAAGATTTGTCCAAACTCATCGGCGACATCGCCGCGCGTCGCATCGCCGCCGCCGGTCGTGACTTTTTCGCCTGGCAAAAAGACGCGCTGCTGCGCACCGGGCAAAACTTCGCCGAATACTGGACCGAGGAACAACCGCTGCTCGTCCGCCCCGAGGAAGTGGCGCGCTTCAGCCGCGATGTCGAGACACTGCGCGACGATGTGACGCGCCTGGAAGCGCGCCTGGCGCAGCTGCAAGCCAACAGGCGCTGAGCTTGCTCCGTCTCCTGCGCCTGTTACGCATCGTTTCTGTCGCCCTTCGCTTCGGCCTGGAGGAATTCCTCTTTGCCGCCACGCCGAGCCGTGTTGCGGTGTTCATCGAGGCGGCGCTGCCACGGCGCAAATTCAGCGAGCCGCGCGCCGTAAGGCTGCGGCAGGCCCTTGAGGCGCTGGGTCCGATTTTCGTCAAGTTCGGGCAGATGCTCTCGACACGGCGCGACCTGCTGCCCGAGGACATCGCCGACGAACTGGCCAAACTACAGGACCAGGTGCCGCCCTTTCCGGCCGCCGAGGCGCGCGCCGAAATCGAACAGGCGTTCGGTTGCCCCATTGAGACGGCATTCTCCGACTTTGAGGCCGAGCCGGTTGCGAGCGCCTCGGTGGCGCAGGTGCATTTTGCCGTGCTGCGCGAGGGTCCCCACGCCGGCACCGAGGTGGCGCTGAAGATCCTGCGCCCGGGCATTGCCCCGCTGATCAAAAAAGACATCGCGCTGCTCGACATCGCCGCCTGGCTGATCGAGTCGCTGTGGGCCGATGGCAAGCGCTTGAAACCGCGCGAAGTGGTGGCCGAATTCGCCAAGCACCTGCACGACGAACTCGACCTGACGCGAGAAGCGGCCAATGCCTCGCAATTGCGGCGCAACTTTGCCGGCTCGCCGTTGATGACAGTGCCCGAAGTCTACTGGGACTGGTGCCACCCGACGGTGATGACCATGCAGCGCATGCACGGCACGCCGATCAACCAGGTCGACACGCTGCGCGCCGCCGGCGTCGACATCCCGGCCCTCGCCCGCGCCGGCGTGGAGATTTTTTTCACCCAGGTGTTCCGCGACGGTTTTTTCCACGCCGACATGCACCCGGGCAATATCCAGGTCGCCACCGAAGGGGGGAAGCGCGGCCAGTTCATCGCCCTGGATTTTGGCATCATGGGCACGCTCACTGACACCGACAAGCATTACCTTGCGCGCAACTTCCTCGCCTTTTTCAACCGCGACTACAAGCGCGTGGCCGAAGTGCACCTGGAGTCCGGCTGGGTGCCGGCCGGCACGCGCGTCGACGAGCTCGAGTCGGCGATCAGGGCCGTATGCGAACCGGTATTCGACCGCCCGCTGTCGGAGATCAGGTTCGGCGTGGTGTTGCTGCGCCTGTTCCAGACCTCGCGCCGTTTTGGCGTGGAAATCCAGCCGCAGCTGGTGATGCTGCAAAAAACCCTGCTCAACATCGAGGGCCTGGGGCGCGACCTCGACCCCAAACTCGACTTGTGGAAGACCGCCAAACCTTATCTGCAGCGCTGGATGGATGAACAAATCGGCTGGCGCGCCCTCGCCCGAGCGCTCAAACAGGAAGCCCCCAGCTGGGCGGCGATGCTGCCGCAATTGCCGCGCCTCGCCCACCAGCTGCTGGCCGAGGACAGGCTGGAGCCGGCACGCCAGGCCGGTGCGCGCCTGCTGCTCGAACAGTCGCGCCAGTCGCGGGCCCTAATGTGGATTGCAATCCTGCTCGCCGTGCAGCTCGCCGTGACGTTATACCTGCTGCTGCACTAGTTTGATGCGCCAATTGCAAGGCCAAATCGCGCCGCTATAATTCCCGGACTGCCCACCCTCCTCAAATAGGTCGCGTGCATGCTGATCGGGTTCGTCATCCTCTATCTTGTCGTCACCATTGCCATCGGCCTGTGGGCGGCGCGGCGCGTGCACAACTCCAAGGATTTCCTGGTGGCCGGGCGCAGCTTGCCGCTGTATATCAGCATCGCCACGGTGTTCGCCACCTGGTTTGGCGCCGAGACGGTACTGTCCGTGTCGGCGACCTTTGCCAAGGACGGCCTCGGCGGCGTCGTCGCCGACCCCTTCGGCTCGTCGATGTGCCTGGTTCTGGTGGCGCTGTTTTTCGCCAAAGCGTTTTACCGCATGGACTTGCTCACCATCGGCGACTTTTACCGCAAGCGCTACAACAAGCCGGTGGAAGTGATCACCGGCCTTGCCATCACCGCCTCCTACCTCGGCTGGACCTCGGCCCAGCTCACCGCGCTCGGCCTCGCCTTCTCGGTACTGTCGCAGGGCGCGCTGACACTAAGCGAGGGCATCATGCTCGGCGCCGCAATCGTGCTCGGCTACACCATCTGGGGCGGCATGTGGTCGGTGGCCATCACCGACTTGTTCCAGTCGGTGATGATCGTCATCGGCCTGTGCTTCATCGCCTGGCTGGTGGGCGACATGGCCGGCGGCCCGGCCAAGGTGATCGCCGCGGCAAGTGAGGCGGGAAAATTCGAGTTCTGGCCCAAAGCCGGGACAAAAGAGTGGCTCGCCTTCATCGCCGCCTTTCTCACCCTTGCCATCGGCTCGATTCCGCAACAGGACGTATTCCAGCGCGTCACCTCGGCCAAGAATGAAAAGACCGCGGTGCGCGGTTCGCTGCTTGGCGGCTTGTTCTACTTCTCCTTCGCATTCATTCCGATGTTCATCGCCTACGCGGCGGTGGTGATAGACCCGGGCATGGTCAAGCTGTTCGCCTCCGAGGACGGGCGCGAGGTGCAGCGCATCCTGCCCGACCTGATCCTCGCGCGCACGCCGCTGTGGGCGCAGGTGATGTTTTTTGGCGCGCTGCTCTCGGCCATCCTTTCCACCGCCAGCGGCGCGCTGCTCGCGCCCACCGCCATCTGCACCGAGAACGTGCTGCGCCCGTTCATGAAAAACCTCAGCGACCGCCAGTTCATGATCCTGCTGCGTTCGGTGCTGGTGAGCTTCACCTTCGCCGCGCTGCTGTTTGCGCTCAACTCCAAGAGCACCATGTACGAGATGGTGCAAAACGCCTACAAGGTGACGCTGGTGGGCGCCTTCGTGCCGCTCGCGGCGGGCATTTTCTGGCAGCGCGCCAACAACGCCGGCGCCATCATGTCCATCGTGCTGGGCCTGGTTTCCTGGGCGGCGATGGAAGCCTTTGGCAGCGAAACCATCTGGCCGCCGCAACTTGTGGGCCTCGCTTTCGCCATCCTCGGCATGCTGGTCGGCTCGCTCGTCGGCAAGGGCCCCACCCACCCGGATGCGGTGGCCCACCCCGCGCACCACACGCCACACCCACACCAGGCGCCCGGCAGCCACTAATCCGGTCCGTCGGCTGGAAACGCGCTGCTGGCGCAATGGGTTTCCAGCATACCCTTTAGATGCCGCTGCGGTTTTTTGCGGCGTTGCTCGTCCCGCGTGGCAAAGCCAGCGAGACTGCGTGCCCGGTCGCCCGCCAGCCAGCGCCTTTGCTACACTGGGCCTGCTTGCGGCCGGTTAATCAGACTGGGGTTGCACCAAACCCGGCGCCGCCAACACCAAAGGGGTGTCATGAAAATTCTGTACCCGAATATGCTGGCGGCAATCGCCGCGGTATTGCTGCTCACCCCGCCGGCCGCACAGGCGCAAGCCTATCCGTCCAAGCCGGTCCGGCTGGTCGTGCCCTTTGCCCCCGGCGGCACCACCGATGTGCTGGCGCGCATCGTTGCGCAAAAACTCGGCGCGTCGCTCGGCCAGCAGGTCATCGTCGAGAACAAGCCCGGCGCCAATGGCAACATCGGGACCGACGCCGTGGCCAAGTCGCCCGGCGACGGCTACACCCTGGTGATGAGTTTTGACGGCACCATGGCGATCAACCCCAACGTCTACAAGAGCCTGCCCTTTGATCCGCAAAAAGACCTCGCGCCGGTGGTCAATATCGCACAGGTGCCCTTGCTGATCGTCGTCCATCCCTCGCTCAAGGCCAATACCATCGAGGAATTCATCGCGCTGGCAAAGGCCTCGCCCGGCCGCATCAACTATTCCTCGGCCGGGCATGGCAGCACCGGCCACCTCACCGGCGAGCTGCTCAAGGCGCGCGCCGGTATCGACATGACGCACGTGCCGTACAAGGGCGGTGGGCAGGCGATGCAGGACGTGCTGGCCGGACAGATCCAGATGCTGATCACCGCGCTGCCCACCGCCGAGCCCTATCTTGCCGGCGGCAGGCTGCGCGCCCTCGCTTTCAGCTCGGCAAAACGCGTGGCGCGCCTGCCCGCTGTGCCAACCCTTGCCGAGTCGGGCTATCCCGGTTTTGATGTCACTTCCTGGTACGGCATACTCGCGCCGGCCAGCACCGCGCCCGACCTGGTGCAAAAGCTCAACGGCGAAATCGGCCAGGCGCTGGCGCAAAAAGACCTGCAGGACCGTTTTGCCGCGCTGGGCATCGAGCCGGTCGGCGGCACGCCCGGGGAATTTGCCGCCACCATCAAGACCGACACCACACGCTGGGCCAAGGTGGTCAAGGACGCCGGCATCCATCTTGACTAGCATGTGCCAACGCGGCGAAGCCGGAAACACGCTTCCCGACCCGGATTCATTGAAGGATTGATACCATGCCATCGGACAAGAGCAATACGGACAACGGCAAACTCGACCGCCTTGTCGCCGACGCGCGTCGTGCGCGCGACGCGCGCGAGCAGGACTACCGATCCCAGGCGCTCAAGCTTTTCCCCCATGTCTGCGGCCGTTGCGCACGCAGCTTCGCCGGCCCGACGCTGCGCGAACTAACCGTACACCACAAAGACGGCAACCACGACAACAACGCTCCCGACGGCAGCAACTGGGAGTTGTTGTGCATTTACTGCCACGAAAACGAGCACGCGCGTTATCTTGACGAGGCCGGACGCGGCACGGCAACGCCCGCGAACGCGGCAGATACGGCCACCCACAAGCCCTTCGCCGATTTGCAGTCCCTGCTGCGATCCAAAAAGTAGGCGATGCGCGCCCGGGCGGCGCGAATGTGTTGAAATACCCCACCAAGAATATCCGGAGGAACAAGCATGAAACTACGTAGCGCATTGGCGGCCCTTGCGATGGCCTTCGCCACAACGGCGGCGTCGCAGGCTTACCCTAACAAACCGATCCGGCTGGTCGTGCCCTTTGCCGCCGGCGGCAACGTTGACATCACCGCGCGCCAGATCGCGCCGGGCATGTCCGAGCTGCTGGGGCGGCCCGTGCTGGTGGAGAACCGCGTCGGCGCCTCGGGCATCATTGCCGCCGAACTGGTGGCGAAATCACCCGCCGACGGCTATACGCTGATGATGGGTTCAAACAGCACGGTGAGCATCGTGCCCAGCCTTTACCCGAAACTCCCCTATCACCCGCTGCGCGACTTCGCACCGGTAAGTCTGGTTGCGACGACGCCTTTTGTGCTGGTCGTGCATCCCTCGTTGCCGGCGAAAACCGTTGCCGAACTGATCGCCCTGGCTAAATCCGAGCCGGGCAAACTGACCATGGCCTCGGCCGGCCCGGGCAGCGCCAACCACCTCGTGGGCGAGTACTTCCAGACCATCACCGGCACCAAGTTCACCCATGTGCCGTACAAGGGCGCGGGACCGGCCGGCGTGGACCTGATCGGCGGGCAGGTCAACATCCTGTTCGACCAGATGTCCAGTTCGGTCGCCGCGATCAAGTCGGGCAAAATCCGCGCCCTCGCGGTGACCTCGGCCGTGCGCACCGCGATCCTGCCGGACATTCCGACCATGAAAGAGTCCGGGGTGCCGGACTATGTGCTGACCAACATCACCGGCGTGCTCGCGCCGGCCGGCACGCCGGCCGAGATCATCGACAAGCTCAACGCGGCGATTCTCAAGGTGCTGGCCCTGCCGGCGACCAGGGAGCGCTTTGCCGGGCTCGCCCTGGAAGCGGCGCCAAGCACGCCGGAACAATTCTCCGCCTACATCAAGGAGGACCTTGCGCGCTGGACCAAGGTGGTGAAGGACGGCGATATCAAAGTCGATTAATGCGCCACCGCGCAGACTGGACAGGACGAGCATGAACACAGCCATCACACCACCCGCGACGCCCCCCGACTGCGCGCCGCACGACCCGACGCCAAAACGCCCCGCGCATGCGCTGCCGGCACACGCCTGCGACGTGCACGCGCACGTCTGCGGCGCGCAAAGCCGCTATCCGCTGATCGCGGAGCGCATCTACACACCGCCGGAGGCGACACCGGCCGATTACCGCCACATGCTCGATGCACTTGGCATCGAGCGCGGCGTGCTGGTGCAGCCGAGCATTTACGGCACCGACAACCGCGCCATGCTCGATGCGCTTGCGCTGGACACCGGGCGCCTGCGCGGCGTGGCGGTGGTGCCCTTCGACGTGACGCAGGCCGAACTCGAACGCCTGCATGCGGCCGGGGTGCGCGGCTTGCGCGCCAATATCGTCGACCTGAAAAGCAACAAGGGCCAGCTGCCGCTGGATCAACTGCGCGCCCTGGCGCAACGCATCAAGCCCTTTGGCTGGCACATCGAATTCCTGATGCACGCAAACGAATTTCCCGAACTCGACCGGCAACTCGCCGGCTTCCCGGTCGAGGTGGTGTTCGGACATCTGGGCTATGTGCCGGTGGGCGCCGGCCCGGACACACCGGGATTTGCCGCCCTGCTGCGCCTGATGCGCGACGGCAAGGCCTGGGTAAAGCTCACCGCACCCTACCGCCTGACGCCAAGCGCCATGCCTTATGCGGACACCACGGCCTTCGCGCAAGCGCTGGTGGACGCGGCGCCGGATCGCCTGCTCTGGGGCAGCGACTGGCCGCACGTGTTCATCAAGACCGCGATGCCCAACGACGGCGACCTGTTCGATGTTTTTTGCCGCTGGGTGCCGGACGCCGCGATGCGCAAACGCATCCTTGTCGACAATCCGGCCACCGTCTATGACTTCTGAACTCAAGGCAAAACTCAAGCGCGGCGAGGTCGCCATCGCGGTCAACATCGGCGGCCACAACCCCGACATCATCGAACACCTGGCGCGGCTGGGTGCCGACGTGTCCTTCATCGATTGCGAACGCACCGGCATTGGCATCGATGCCGCCACCGACCTCATCCGCGCCGCACGCGCGGCACGCCTGCCTTGTGTGGTGCGCAGCTGGTCGCGCGCGCCCGAGGTGCTGGTGCGCTACCTCGACCGCAAGGCCGATGGCATTGTCGTGCCACACGTCGATACGGCGCAGGAGGCCGCCGCCATCGTCGAGCTGGTGCGCTATGCCTGCGGCGATGCCGCCGCCGCGGACAAGCTCGTCGTCGTGCAAATCGAGACGCAGGCGGCGGTGAAAGAGGCCGCGGCGATCGCCGCGGTGCCCGGCGTGGATGTCGTGCTCATCGGGCCCAACGACTTGTCCTATGAAATGACCGGCAAGCGCGGCGCGCGCACGGTCGAGGTCGACGCGGCGATCGCGCAGATCGCGGCACACATGCGCCAGGCCGGCCGGCCCTTCGGCATGCCCGGCCGGTTGAATGAAATCGCGCAGTTCCGCGCGCTTGGCGCGACCTTCCTCTACTACCCGGTGGAATGGCTGCTCGAGCGAGGCCTGGAAGAACTAAAACGTGCGGTAACCCAGCCGCCCGGCTAGCCGGCAGCAGGCCCGGGCAAAGCGGCCATTGCCCGGAAACGCCCGACTGGCAAGGCTTTCCAGCCATCGGCCCCGTTCTGGTGATAGTGACGGCCCGGCTCCACCCGGCCATGCGACAATCCCGGCCATGGCCCATCAAGCCTCCCCGCTGGCGCGTTACCTGTGCGCCGCCTATGCCCTGCTGGTGATATACGGCAGCCTGCATCCGTTTTCCGGCTGGAGCGATCGCGGCGTGGCGCCCTTCGCCTTTCTTTCGGCCCAGTGGCCGCGCTACGTCACCGCCTTCGACCTTGCCGCCAATGTGGTGGCCTACGCGCCGCTTGGTTTGCTCATCGCGCTGGCGCTCTATCCGCTGGCGCGCGGTACGCTGGCCGTGACCGTCGCAACCCTTGCCGGCGTGCTGCTGTCGCTGGCGATGGAAACGCTGCAGACGTATTTGCCGGCGCGCATTCCGTCCAATCTTGATGTGCTGTCCAATGGCGCGGGGGCGCTCATTGGCGCACTGGCCGGCGCGCTGTGGGCGCCGCGCCTGCTGCATCAAAGCCCCTTGCTCGCACTGCGCTATCGCTGGTTCCTCGCCGGACGCGAGGCCGATCTCGGCCTGACCCTGCTCGGCCTGTGGCTGTTCACCCAGCTTGATCCGGAAACCCTGCTGTTTGGCGTCGGTGACCTGCGCCACCTCTTCCAGGATCCGCCGGCGCTGCTCTACCCGGCAGATACCTTTATTCGCATCGAAGCGGCGGTCGCCGCCTGCAACCTGCTGGCCGCGGCGCTGTTCGCCGCCGCCCTGGTGGTGCCGGACCGGCCGCTGCGCACCTTGTTGGTCGTGCTGCTGACAAGCGCGCTGGCGGTGCGTTCACTTGCCTTCGGTGTACTGTTCAATCCGTCTTCAGCGCTGTTGTGGCTGACACCGGGCGCCCTGATCGGACTCACCGCCGGCCTCGCAATCGCCATGCTGGCGGTGGCGCTGCCGCGACCGTACAAGCTCACCCTTGCCGGCATGGCGCTGATGGCGGCGACCGCCCTCGTAAACCTCGCGCCGGCCAATCCCTACCTCGCGCAGTCGCTGCAGGTCTGGCCGCAGGGCAATTTTCTCAATTTCAACGGCCTCACCCACCTCGTGTCGGGGCTGTGGCCTTTTGCCGCCCTCGCCTATCTGTTGCTGGTCGCATCCCGGGGGACCAAAAGCGACGCCAGCAGTTAAAATACGGCCTTGTAATCCGGGCGATCCCCTCATGAGCTTCTACGCACACCACGTTTTCTTTTGCTGCAACCAGCGCGACAAGGGCGAGGCCTGCTGCGAGGACCACGGCGCGAGCGCACTGCGCGCCTATGCCAAGGACAAGGTCAAGGCGCTCAAACTCTCCGGCGAGGGCAAGGTGCGCATCAATCAGGCCGGCTGCCTCGACCGCTGTGAAATCGGGCCGGTGATGGTGATTTACCCGGAGGAGACCTGGTACACCTACGTCGACAAGGCCGACATCGACGAGATCGTCGAAGAACACCTCAAGAACGGCCGCGTCGTCGAGCGCCTGAAAGTTTAGCCATGCCCGCGCAGGAACGCCTGCTGCTCGAGGGGGCGGCCGGGGCGATCGAAGTCGTACTGGACCACCCCGAACTTGCGCAAGGATCGGCGCCGCGCGGCGTCGCGCTGGTCGCCCATCCGCATCCCTTGTTCGGCGGGGCGCTGGACAACAAGGTGGCGCAGACGCTGGCGCGGGTTTTTTCCGAGCTGGGCTATGTCGCGATCCGGCCGAATTTCCGCGGCGTCGGCGAATCGGGCGGTATTCACGACCATGGCGAAGGCGAGGCCGATGACATGGTCGCGGTGGCGGCAGAGGCGCGGCGCCGGTTCGGCGAACTGCCGGTCGCGCTGGCCGGTTTTTCCTTCGGCGCCTTTGTGCAAACCCGCGTGGCGACCCTGATCGGCGTCGAGCGCATGGTGTTGATCGGCCTTGCCGCCGGCCTGGTTTCCGCCAGCCGCAGTTATGAACTGGGCACGGTGCCGACTGACACCATCATCATCCACGGCGAAAAAGACGAGACGGTGCCGCTCTCCAACGTGCTCGACTGGGCGCGGCCGCAAGACCTGCCGGTGATGGTGATACCCGGCGCCGATCATTTTTTTCACCGCCGCCTGCACATCATCCGCAACATCATCAAGGGCCAGTGGCGTTGAGCGCGAGCGCTTTATCGGTGCCCGCGACGACGGTATTCCCGTCGACGGTACTGCGGGTCGACGGCCTGCGCAAATCCTATGGCGCCGAGGAGGTCGTAGCCGGATTGTCGTTTTCCATACGGCCGGGCGAATGCTACGGCCTGCTCGGACCCAACGGCGCGGGCAAGACCACCACCATGCGCTTGTGCCTCGGGCTGACCGCACCGGTGGCCGGCAGCATCACTTTGCTCGGCAAACCCGTTCCGCAACAGGCGCGCGAAGCGCGGCTCAAGGTCGGTGTGGTGCCGCAACTCGATAACCTCGACCCGGATTTCACCGTGGCCGAGAACCTGCTGGTCTATGGCCGTTATTTCGGCATGTCCGAAGCAGCCATACGCAGTCGCATTCCCGATCTGCTCGAGTTTGCCGGCCTGGGCACGCGCGGCGACGCGCGCATCAACACCCTCTCGGGCGGCATGAAGCGCCGCCTCACCCTCGCCCGCGCCCTCGTAAACGACCCCGACCTGGTATTCATGGACGAGCCGACCACCGGCCTTGATCCGCAGGCGCGCCACCTCATTTGGGAGCGACTGCGACGGCTGCTGGCGCAGGGCAAGACACTGTTGCTGACCACCCATTTCATGGAAGAGGCCGAGCGCTTGTGCTCGCGACTTGCCATCATGGACCATGGCCGCATCGTCACCGAGGGCAGCCCGGCCGAGCTGATTGCCGCGCAAATCGAGCCGCAGGTGGTCGAGGTGCACGGCGACGGCGTCGATGCCTGGGCCGGGATCGCGCGCCGGCTTTCCTCGCGCGTGGAAATTTCCGGCGAGACGGTGTTCTGCTACGCCCGTGACGCGCAGGCCCTGCTCGATGACCTGGCCACGCGCCCGGCGCTGCGCTACCTGCACCGCCCGGCCAACCTCGAGGACGTGTTCCTCAAACTGACGGGCAGGGAATTGCGTGACTAAAGCGCAATTACAAACCAGCCCGTCATTGCGAGAAGCGAAGCGACGAAGCAATCTCACCGCATCGCGCTTCGCGCCGCGAATGCCACGAGATTGCTTCGCTGCGCTCGCAATGACAGCCTGCTTATGCTGAGCCTGCGTTTCGTCCCGGTCTGGCGGCGCAATTTCCTCGTCTGGCGCAAGCTCGCCCTGCCCTCCATCCTGGGCAACCTCGCCGACCCGATGATTTACATGCTGGGCCTCGGATACGGCATCGGCGCCATGGTCAAGGAAATCGACGGCGTTCCCTACATTGCCTTTCTGGCCGCCGGCACCGTCTGCTACAGCACCATGAACAGCGCCACCTTTGAGTCACTGTATTCGGCGTTTTCGCGCATGCACGTGCAGCGCAGCTGGGACGCCATGCTCAACGCGCCGCTCACGCTCGAGGACGTGGTCATCGCCGAATGGGCGTGGGCGGCAAGCAAGAGTTTTCTCTCCGGCGCCGCCATACTGCTGGTGGTGGCGCTGATGGGCTATGTCGCCTCGCCGCTGGCGCTGTGGGTGCTGGCGCTGATTCCCCTGGTGGGGCTGTGCTTTGCCGCGCTCGGCCTGATCATCACGGCACTCGCGCCAAGCTATGACTTTTTCATGTACTACTTCACCCTGGCGATCACCCCGATGGTGTTGCTATGCGGCGTGTTCTTCCCGGTCGAACAACTGCCGCAGGGCTTCCAGACGTTTGCGCAGGTGCTGCCGCTGACCCACGCCATCGCCCTGGCACGGCCGCTGATGCTCGGCCACGTTCCGGGGTCGATACTGCTGCACGTGGCGGTGCTGGTGGCCTACGCCGTCCTTGCGCTGGCCATCGCACTCGCGCTGTTCCGCCGCCGCCTGCTCAAGTAGGGCTTCAGGTAGGATGACGCCATGCTCTGGATAAAAGCCCTGCACATCGTTTTTGTCACCTCCTGGTTCGCCGGGTTGTTTTACCTGCCGCGCATTTTTGTAAACCTGGCGATGGAAGAGACCCCGGCGGGACGTGAACGCCTGCTGGTGATGGCGCGCAAGCTCTACCGCTTCATGACCATTCTTGCGCTGCCGGCGCTCGCCTTCGGCCTGTGGCTGTGGCTGGGCTACGGCATAGGCGGGGGCTGGATGCACGCCAAGCTGTTCGTCGTGGTCTTGTTGCTCGGCTACCACCATGCCTGCGGTCGCATCCTGAAAAAATTCGAAGCCGGCGCGAAAACCCGTTCGCACGTGTTTTACCGCTGGTTCAACGAGGCGCCGGTGTTACTGCTGCTCGTTGCGGTGATACTGGTGGTGGTCAAACCGTTCTAGCCCGGCTGCGACCCATGTGCCGCCCCGCCCCGCACATCCGCGCCGGCCGCCGCGCCGCACTCACCCGCTTGCCGGCCCTCGCCCTCGCCTGCGTTGTGCCTTTTTTTGCCGGGCGCGCCGGCGCACAAAGCATAGATCAACCCGTCGTGGCCGGCCGCGAGGGTTTCATGCAGCGCGCTGCGGAAATGCGCCGCCGCGCCCTGGCGCGCGGCGACCAGGGCTATGGCGCGGTCGTGGTCAAGGACGGCAAGGTGGTCGGCGAGGGCGTGAGCGCGGTCATCGTCAACAACGACCCGACCGCGCATGCCGAAATGCAAGCCATACGCGACGCCTGCCGGCGCCTGGGCACGCGCGACCTGTCCGGTTGCGAGTTGTACGGCACTTCGCGCGCCTGCCCGATGTGCGAGGCTGCGGCATACTGGGCCGGCATCTCGCGCCTGCTCGCCGGCGACCCGGTCGGCGACTACGGCGCGCCGCGCCTGTCGCAACGTTAGGGTGGCGCGGCGCTACCGCGCCATCATCTTGCGCGCAAGCTCATCCAGGTCATCCGACTTGGTGCGCCGGAGCACCAACCAGAGCAAGCCGCCGTTAACCAGCATGAAAATGACCTCAAGGTACAGGATGGGCAGCACCAGGGTGCGTTTGCTATGGTCGGCAAAAAGAAAATAAAACCCGTCAAAGCTGGGAATTACGGCGCTGGTGACGGAGTAGTAATTCTGGAACGGCGGGAACAGCAGCACCAGCACCAGGTTGACGCCGGTGCCAAACAGCACCACGCGCTGCCAGTCAAAGTTCCTGCGCGGCGCGCCTTCGGCTGGCGCTTTTTGATCGCGCAACAACAGCCAGCCGATGGCGCCGTTGACCAGCACGACGAACAACTCGACCTGCAGAAAATTCCAGTTCAGCACGCTGTTGCCGTGGTCGGCAAAGTAAAAGTGGAAGCCCTCGAAGGTGGGGACGTTGTTGCGCGCCGCCGAGACATAGTCATAAGGCGGAAACAGCAGCAACAGCGCCACGTTGGCCAGCGCCGCAACCAGCACAACGATTTGTTGCCTGTTCATTCACCGCCCCCTTGTCCCCAAGCCGTTAGGGTACGCGAGTAGGCACATTCACTCAAGCGCCCAATGCACCCGGCGGGCCAATGGCGGTATTGTGTTAGTCTGCCGCGCTCATTTGAGCACGATGAATCCACCATGAGCCTGCAAGCGCCCAGCCACACCCTGTTTGCCACCTGCCCCCGTGGCCTGGAGGCCCTTCTCGCCGGCGAACTCGAGGCCGTCGGCGGCAAAGAAATCAAGGTCGTCCCGGGCGGCGCCTCGTTTCGCGGCAGCACGGCGGTATGCTACCGCGCGAACCTCGAAAGCCGTGTTGCCACACGCATCCTGCTCTCGGTGGCGCACATTCCCTACCGCAGTGAGCAGGAGATCTACGACGCCGCCTTCGCCATAGCCTGGCCGGAATGGTTCGATGTGTCGCGCAGCATCCGTGTCGACGTCAACGCCATCAAGTGCCCGCTAAAAAGCATCGACTTTATCGTGCTGCGCATCAAGGACGCGGTCTGCGACCGCTTTCGCGAGACTTCGGACGAACGGCCCAACGTCGACACGCGCGAACCGGACGTGCGTCTCGCCGGCTTTCTCGATGCGACGCATTTCACGCTGTACATCGACACTTCCGGCGAGCCCTTGTACAAGCGCGGCTGGCGCGCCGCCGTGGGTGAGGCGCCGCTGAAGGAAAACCTCGCCGCCGGCATCCTCGGCCTGTCGGGCTGGCGGCCGGGCACGCCGCTCCTGGACCCGATGTGTGGCAGCGGCACGCTGCTGGTCGAAGCCGCGCTGATGGCGCGCAACATCGCGCCGGGCAGCCGCCGTCCCTTCGGCTTTGAAAAACTCAAGCAGCACGATGAAGACCTCTGGCGCCGCGTCTGGGAAGACGCCAAGGCCAGGCGCCTGCCGCCGGTGCCCGGCCTCATCCACGGCAGCGACTTGTACGGCGACGAACTGAAAAACGCGCAGGAGAACCTCGTTGCCGCCGGCGTCGATGACATGGTGCAACTGAAACAGGCCAACGTGCTGGAGATATCACCGCCGACAGAACAGGCCGGTTGCATCGTCAGCAACCCGCCCTACGGCGTGCGCGTCGGCGACAAAGAAACGCTGGAAGGCTTTTACCCGAAACTGGGCGATGCGCTCAAGGCGCGCTTCGCCGGCTGGACCTGCTACCTCTTTTCGGCCGACATGGCGCTGCAAAAAAAGATCGGCCTCTCCGCCTCCAAGCGCACGCCGCTATTCAACGGCGCGCTCGAATGCCGCTTGTTTGAATACAAGGTGGTGGCCGGGTTCAACCGCAAGACAAAGCCGACGGATTGAGAAGGACAATGGCTAGAAAGCCACGACTGGAGCGGGTTTCCAGCCATTGACTATCAATAGAGATCACGGTTTCTTGGGACGGAAATAGTGATCTGTCCCTTACTTACCAGACGAAGGTATTGGCGTAGCAGTGGTTTTGACCTGCCTCCCCTTCGGCGCCGCCGAGGAGCGCAGGCGAAGCGGGGGATGTCCGGCGCATTTGTCTGAGGCCCGCGGTTTTTAGCGGGCCGAGTTTATGCGCCGGCCCGCTTTGACGAGCACCGGAGGGTACCGCCGCAGGCGGCGGCGACGTGGGGTCGCCTTTTCTTGGTGACTTCCGACCGAAGGAAGTCCCCGGAGGGGATAGGCGAGACAAAAGAAGTTACTCGCTCCCTGCAGGGGAGTGAAACGGCATCATCGCATTGGGATGCTTTCACCCTCCCTTGCAGGGCGCGCGTCCCGTTGCACCGGGACGCCGCTCGACGGGCGCGGAGCATGCTCCGCGAATCCCCCGTCTCGCCCCTGCCCTCTCCCGTCAAGGGAGAGGGGGAGCCCCATGGATTCCCGCTTTCGCGGGAATGACGGCGTTAGCCGAAAGAGTGCCAACTCTTAGCAGGAATGCCGCTCCCGGCTATCCGCCGGAGCCTGCTCCCGCTCATTCATCCCATAATCCCGCATCACCGATGCGACACGCAGACGATAGTCGGCAAACACCCCGCCCCGCCCCCGCGCCTGGGCACCGCGGTGCGCCTCCAGATTACGCCAGGCGATCACCGCCGCTTCGTCGCGAAAAAACGACAGCGACAGGATCTTGCCTTCGTTGCTCAGGCTGGCAAAGCGCTCGACCGAAATGAAGCCGTCGATTTTTTCCAGCTCTGGCCGCAGGCTGGCGGCGATGTCGAGGTAGTCCTGTTTGCGGCCGGCGGCCGGCACCACTTCGAAAATAACCGCGATCATTTGCACTCCTTTTTCATCTTCCACAATCAGCCGATGGCTGGAAACCCGCGCGGGGCAAGGCTTTCCGGGTGATTGCCGGGTGCCGCATCAAGTCCCGGCGAACACCCGCCACAGCAACGACACCCCGCTGACCATCACCAGCACCGCGATAAAGCGCCCCAGTTGTTCGCGCGAAATGCGACCGTGCAGGTGGTGGCCCAGCCACAGCCCGAGCGCGGCAAAGGGCAGCAACGCGCCGAAGACCTTGAGCACGTCAAGCAGTACCAGGCCGGTGATGACAAACAGCGTAGTGCGTATGGCGACGCTGAAGGTCACCATGGTCACCATGGTCGAGCGCAGCGCGCCCTTGTCCTCGAGCCGCCGCGACAGGTAAATCATGTAGGGCGGGCCGCCGACGCCGAACAGCGTGCCCGACAGCCCGCCGGCGAACCCGGCCGGCATCGCCCAGCCGCGCGACACCGGGCGCATCACGCCGGGCTGGCGCAGCGTCCACAAGCCGTAGGCGATGGCGACCACGCCGAGGCTGCCCATGGCCAGGCCGCGCGGCAGCGTCACCAGCAGGGTCAGGCCGCAGATGGCGCCGATCAGCGACAGCGGCACCATGCGCACCAGTTCATCGCGCTTCGCCTCCTTGCCGAAGCTCATTCCCAGGGCCAGCGCTGCGGCAAGGTCGAGCAACACGCACAGCGGCAGCACAAAAATCATCGGCCACAGGTGCGACAGCGCCGGCACGGCCACCACAGCCGCGCCAAATCCGGAGACGCCAAATATGAAATAGGCGAAGGCGACCAGCAACGCCGCGATGGCCAGCGACTCGTAGCTTACCGGCATGGGCAAGTCATCGCGATTGATCGCATGGTCGCGATGCTCTCCCCCTCTCTCCCGGCCTCTCCCCCCCCAGGAGGGAGAGGAGGTTCGTGAGTCGCTGGCGCGACTGCTGTGGGACGGGGCACTAGCGAATGGTCCCGCTGGCGCTGGTCACGGCAAGAAAAATCTCGCGCAGGAAGGCGCCGAGGCTGCACACCAGCGCCAGCATGGCGATCACAAACATTGTCGCCACCATCCACGCGAGGTCGGCATCGACAAAGGCGTCGACAAAGGCAACGGCGATCAACAGGCAGACAAACAAGGCGCAGATCACCGCCAGCACGATTGCGGTGTAGATGAGGTTTACCCGCTGCGCGATGAGGCCGATTTCCTCGATGGCGTCGGAGAGAAACGGTTCCTGCAATTGGTGGACGGTGGCGGCCAGAATGCGCCGCCGGTCGACCGAGCGGCCAAGGCGGTTGGTCAGCACCACGAGCAGGGCCCCCACTGCATTGAGCAGGAACACCGGCGCAATCGCCAGCTGGATGACATGGGCAATGTCACCGAGCGCAGTAGTGGTGGAGAACATTGAATCCCTTAAATGCGAGCGCGGGATGAATGGCGCACAGCCCCCGTTCCCTCCCGCGCAGTCTGACCCGGCACGCAGCGTCCGGGCTCAGACGATGTTCAGGTGCTCGATCCCCGCGGTGATGTCCTTGTTCTTCGATTCCTTGGAATGCAGCTTGATCATCAGGCGCAGGTCGTTGACGCTGTCGGCATTGCGCAGGGCGTCCTCGTAGGCGATGCGGCCCTCCTCGTACAGGTCGAACAGCGCCTGGTCGAAAGTCTGCATGCCGAGCTCGCGCGACTTTTTCATGATCTCCTTGATCTCGTGCACCTCGCCCTTGAAGATCAGGTCGGATATCAGCGGCGAGTTGAGCAGCACCTCGACCGCAGCGGCGCGACCCTTGCCCTCCTTCAACGGGATCAGCCGCTGCGCCACCAGTGCCTTGAGGTTGAGCGACAAGTCCATCAGCAACTGGGCGCGGCGCTCTTCGGGGAAGAAGTTGATGATGCGGTCCAGCGCCTGGTTGGCGGAGTTGGCGTGCAGGGTGCCGATGGCCAGGTGGCCGGTTTCGGCAAAGGCCACGGCATGTTCCATGGTCTCCCTCGCGCGTATCTCGCCGATGAGGATGACATCCGGTGCCTGGCGCAGGGTGTTGTGCAGCGCCGACTCCCAGGACAGCGTGTCAACACCGACTTCGCGCTGGGTAATCAGCGAATTGATGTGCGGGTGGGTGTACTCGATCGGGTCTTCGATGGTGATGATATGGCCATAGTGGTTTTCGTTGCGGTAGCCGATCATCGCCGCGAGCGTGGTCGATTTGCCCGAGCCGGTGCCCCCGACCATGATTACGAGGCCGCGCTTGGACATGATGACGTCTTTGAGCACGGGCGGGATTTTCAGGTCCTCGAACTTGGGGATGGTGGTGGTGATGACGCGCAACACCATGCCCATGTGGCTTTGCTGCACGAAGGCGTTAACGCGAAAACGGCCGATGCCCGCCGGCGCGATGGCGAAATTGCACTCCTTGGTGCCCTCGAACTCGGCCGCTTGCTTGTCGTTCATGATCGAGCGGCACAACTCCGAGGTGTGCTGGCTGGTCAGCGCCTGGTTGGACACCGGCGTCATCTTGCCGTCGATTTTGAATGCCGGCGGGAAGCCCACCGTGATGAACAGGTCGGAACCCTTTTTCTGCAGCAACAGCCGCAGCAGGTCGTACATGAATTTTGTTGCCTGTTCTTTTTCCATGGTGCTTGCTCCCGGTTCTACGTCACAGTGCTGTCGTCGTGTGGCTGGCGCCTCTCAGCCGGCGAAATTGTCCTTGTTCGCCGCCTTGCCGCGTGCTTCCGCGACTGAAATGACGTTGCGCTTGATCAGTTCCTGCAGGTTCTGGTCGAGGGTCTGCATGCCAAACTGCGCCCCGGTCTGGATGGCCGAATACATCTGCGCGATCTTGTTTTCGCGGATCAGGTTGCGGATGGCCGGCGTACCGACCATGATTTCATGCGCCGCGGCGCGGCCGCTGCCGTCCTTGGTCTTGCACAAGGTCTGTGAAATGATGGCCTTGATCGACTCGGAGATCATCGCCCGGATCATTTCCTTTTCCGCCGCCGGGAACACGTCGACGATACGGTCGATGGTCTTGGCCGCGGAGGAGGTATGCAGGGTGCCGAACACCAGGTGGCCGGTCTCCGCGCCGGACAGCGCGAGGCGGATGGTTTCCAGGTCGCGCATCTCGCCCACCAGGATAACGTCGGGGTCCTCGCGCAGCGCGGAGCGCAGCGCGTTGGAAAAAGACAGCGTATGCGGGCCGACCTCGCGCTGGTTGATCAGGCATTTTTTCGATTCGTGCACAAACTCGATCGGGTCCTCGATGGTGAGGATGTGGCCCTCTTCGCTTTCGTTCTTGTGGTTGACCATCGCGGCGAGCGTGGTCGACTTGCCCGAGCCGGTGGGGCCCGTTACCAGCACCACGCCGCGCGGCTGGTCGGCGAGGTCGGCGAAAATCTTCGGCGCCTTGAGGTCCTCGAGCGAGAGGATTTTTGACGGAATGGTCCGCATCACCGCCGCGGCGCCACGGTTCTGCACAAAGGCGTTGACGCGAAAACGCGCCAGCCCCGGGATCGCGAAAGAGAAGTCGCACTCGAGGTTTTCCTCGTAGGCCTTGCGCTGGCCGTCGTTCATGATGTCGTAGATCATGCCGTGCACGTCGGTATGGTCCATCGGCGGCAGGTTGATGCGCTTGATGTCCCCGTGCACGCGGATCATCGGTGGCAGGCCCGAGGAAAGATGCAGGTCGGAGGCCTTGTTCTTGACGACGAAAGCGAGCAGTTCGGAGATATCCATATATAATTATCCTGATTGTTTACCAGACTGTTTGCCGGCTGTTTGCCGGACCGCTTACCGGATTTTTCCCCGGGTTTTCCCGCTGGAAACGCTTGTTTTCGTGCGGGAATGCGTCCCTCCCCGACCCGGATTCCGGCACACAATTTCGCCTTATCATAGCGCCTTTTGATGCAGGGATTATGGCAACAATCCAAAGCAACTTGCAAGCCGTGAACGCGCGCATCGCCGTGGCCTGCAGCGCCGCCGGGCGCGACCGCGCGGGTGTGCGGCTGGTTGCGGTAAGCAAGACCTTCCCGGCCGCCGCCGTGCAAGAGGCCGCCGCCGCCGGGCAAACCGATTTTGGCGAAAACTACCTGCAGGAAGCCCTGGACAAACGCGACGCGCTCACGGCGCTGCGACTGACCTGGCATTTCATCGGCCCCCTGCAAAGCAACAAGACGCGCCCGGTGGCCGAGCATTTTGACTGGGTGCACAGCGTCGACCGTGAAAAAATCGCCGCGCGACTCAGTGCGCAACGCCCCGAGGGCGCGACCGCGCTCAACGTCTGCATACAAGTCAACACCAGCGGCGAGGCCTCCAAGAGCGGCGTCGAACCCGAAGCACTGGCGCCGCTGGCGCGGCAACTGGCGCGCATGCCACGCCTGAAGCTGCGCGGCCTGATGAGCGTGCCCGAACCGACCGGCGACGAAGCCTTGTCGCGCCGCCGCTTTGCCAGCCTGCGCGGCCTGCTCGAGGACCTCAGGCGCGACGGGCTGGACCTGGACACCCTGTCCATGGGCATGACCGCCGACCTTGAGGCGGCCATCGCCGAGGGTGCCACCATGGTGCGCGTCGGCACGGCCATTTTCGGCGCACGCCCGGCATGAACATCACCTTTATCGGCGGCGGCAACATGGCCGGCGCAATCATCGGCGGGCTCAAGGCCAAGGGCTTTGATTGCAACGCCATCCGCGTGGCCGAGCCGCATGCGGCGGCGCGCACCCGCCTCGCGGCCGAATTCGGTGTGCGCTGCTTTGAGACAGCAAAGCTGGCGGCGCCCTATGGCGAGCTCATCGTGCTTGCAGTCAAGCCGCAAAACATGCGCGAAGCGACGCTGGCGCTGGCACCGCAACTGCAAAAAAACCAGATGGTGCTGTCGATTGCCGCCGGAACGCGGCTCGCCGACATCGGCCGCTGGCTTGGCGGCCACGCCCTGCTCGCTCGTTGCATGCCCAACACGCCGGCGCTGATCGGCGCGGGCATCAGTGCGCTGTACGCGCGGCCGGGTGCGACAAAACAACAGCGCGACCTGGTCGCCGACGTGCTCGAGGCGGTCGGCGCGGTGATCTGGGTCGATGACGAGGCCTTGCTCGACCCGGTGACCGCGGTATCGGGCAGCGGCCCGGCCTACGTGTTCTATTTCATCGAGGCGCTGCGCGACGCCGCCACCGAACTGGGGCTGGACCCGGCCGCCGGCAACCGCCTCGCCATCGAGACCTTTCTTGGCGCGGCAAAACTCGCGGCGCAAAGCGCCGATGATGTGTCGCTGCTGCGCGAGCGCGTCACTTCCAAGGGTGGCACCACCGAGGCCGCGTTGCACGCCATGCAGCTCGAACAGGTCAAGGCACGCATCGTGCGCGCAGTGCAGGCGGCCAGCGCGCGGGCGACGCAAATGGGTGACGAACTGGGCAAGGACCCGAAATAAGCATGCTCGCCCAGATACTGCAGTTCCTGCTCGAGACGCTGTTCGGCTTCATGGTATTCCTGCTGCTGTCGCGTTTTTACATGCAGTTTGCGCGCGTGTCGTTTCGCAACCCGGTCGGGCAGTTTGTCACCGCCCTGTCCAACTGGCTGGTGCTGCCGGCGCGGCGCGTTATCCCCGGCCTGTTCGGCCTCGACATCGCCAGCCTCGCCTGCGCCTGGCTGGTCCAGGCCGTGCTTGTCACGTTACTGCTTTACCTGCGTGGTTTCGCCATCGATGCGGGCAGCGACCTGCTGGTGATTGCCGCGATCGGATTGGTCGACCTGTCGCGCGCCGCGATCCAGCTGATGATCGGCCTGATCATCGTGCAAGTGGTGATCAGCTGGGTCAATCCGCAGGCGCCGCTGGCACCGCTGTTCAACGGGCTTACGCGGCCGTTTCTCGCGCCGCTGCAACGCATTGTGCCGCTGGTCGGCAACATCGACCTCTCGCCGCTGGTGTTTGTAGTGTTGGCGCAGATTGCCGTCATCGTCATCGCGGGCCTGTCGCGCCCGCTCTACGCGCTGCTTTAAGCCCCTTGGCCGCCTGGTGCCGCAAGAGCGCCGAGGGCTGGCTGCTTTCCATCCACATCCAGCCGGGGGCAAAACGCAGCGAAGTCACGGGGCTGCACGGCGACGCGCTGAAAATCCGCATCGCCGCCCCGCCGCTGGAGGGTCGCGCCAATGCCGCGCTCGAAGCCTTTATCGCCGATTCGCTGGGCATCGCAAAATCAAAGGTTGAGGTGGTGAAAGGCCTGCAGTCGCGGGAAAAGCTGGTGGCAGTGCATGAGCCGGTTGCCGAACCGAAACAGCTTTTATCTCTCACCTAGGAGGTACCGAAAACCTCATATGACGTCATTCCGGGGCCGCAAAGCGGAACCCGGAATCCACGGGGTTCGCCGCATGGCGATAACCCCATGGATTCCCGCTTGGCCGTTCCTCGAAACTTCGCCTCGCTCCGCGAGACTCGTTTTCGCGGGAATTACGGCGGCTCAGCGTGTGAAGCCGGCACCCAACCCTGCCAAGGTGTCGATTTCCTCAGTCGTAAAACCCCAGTCGGCAAGCGCCTTGCGTCCGTGTGCCCCGCGCTCGGGCGGCGGCGATGCGGCCGCGCCCGGCGTACGCGTGAACCTGGGCGCGGGCGCGGGTTGCACGACGCCGTCAAGATCGACATAAGCGGCGCGCGCGCCTGCGTGCGGATGTCGGCGCGCTTCGGAAAAGCTCAGCACCGGCGCGAAACAGGCATCCGAACCGTCAAACACGTCGCACCACTCCTCGCGCGTCTTTGACAAAAACGCCGCGGCAAATGTACGGCGCAATTCGGGCCAGTGCGCACGCTCGTTCTGTGCCGGCAGGCTGGCCGCATCCAGCCCCATGCGCTTGAGCAGTTCGGCGTAGAACTTGGGCTCGATGGCACCGATGGCGACATGCCTGCCGTCTTTGGTCGCATAGCTGTCGTACCAGGGCGCGCCGGAGTCGAGAATGTTTTCACCGCGCGTTTCGCTCCACTGCCCGGAGGCGAGCAGGCCGGAGAACATGGTGGCAAGCAGCGAAGCGCCGTCGAGCATGGCGGCATCGACCACCTGGCCGCGGCCCGAGCTGCGCGCCTCGATGATGCCGCAGGCGATGCCGAAAGCGAGCAACATGCCGCCGCCGCCAAAATCGCCCACCAAGTTGAGTGGTGGCACCGGCGCCTCACCGGCGCGCCCGATAGCATGCAGCGCACCCGACAAGGCGATGTAGTTGATGTCGTGCCCGGCGCGCGCAGCCAGCGGTCCGTGCTGGCCCCAGCCGGTCATGCGGCCGTAGACGAGGCGTGGATTGCGCGCGAGCAGCACATCGGGGCCGAGGCCAAGGCGCTCCATTACCCCGGGCCGGAAGCCCTCGATCAACGCATCGGCCTTTTCCGCCAACAGCAGCGCGGCGCTGACGCCGCCGGGTGTTTTCAGGTCAAGTGTGAGTGAACGGCGGCCACGCAACATGACGTCATGGCGGCGTTCAGGCACTAGGCCGAGGCCGGCGTCGGCAAGACGATCGAGCAGCAACACATCGGCGCCCATGTCGGCGAGCATCATGCCGCAAAACGGGCCCGGCCCTATGGCCTCGAATTCGAGTACGCGCAAACCGGCAAGTGGTCCCTTGGCTGGCATGGGCGCAATCATAGCCTGACGGTTTGGCGGGAGCGGTGAGTCTGCCGCCGGCGCGGCGCGCCACGGCGCAAACCGGACTTAAATTCCCAGCTTTACCAGCTGGAAAGCCCCTTGCAGGGCGCGCCTCGGCCGATAGGCCGAGGCCGTTCGACAGGCGCCGAGAATTCTCGGCGAAACCCCTGTCTCACCTCCAGTTGGTCGTTTCCAGCCGATGGGGTTGCCGAATCCGGTAACCCCGTACCAAGGCTCAGTAGCGCAGCAGGCCGGTCGCCGGCGTCCCGTACACATCCGGATCGGGATTCATGGCGTACTCTTTGACCAGGCCGGTGCGCGAATCGAAAGTCACCTGCAACAGCTTGTAAGTCGCCTGGCTTACATAGCGGTAATACCAGACATCCTGATTGATGTTGCCAAAATGGTATTTCCGGTAAGGATTGCACAGCATCCAGGTGACATCCTCGCGCGTGGTCTGGCCGACGCGCAAGTTGACGAAATTCGCCTCGACCAGGGTCTGCGACTTGTTGAGCAAATTGCCGCCCGGGCCGAAGTTCAATATCCAGCAGGCGCGCCCCTCGGGGCTGCCATAGGCCCAGGTCTGACCGCCATCGGCATTGAGCCGCTTCAGGCTGGGGCCCGGGGCTTGCTGCTCCACCGCAGCCATGGATTCTCCCGACTGGATGGCGCTGAAGTTGGGGTTGGTGGCGCAGCCGGCGGTCAGTACAGCGGCGAGGACAGACAAAAGGGCTCGGGCAGTCATATGCTTTCCTATCGGCGTTTGGCGCGGGAGGACGAATTATATTAATGACTGAATTATTTGAAAAGTCCCTCTCCCACGACAAGCTTTTGCGCCACCGCAGCCTCAGGAACCATTGTCGTCGGGTGAATAAATTTTCGGATCCGGCTCGGAAAAGTACGAACTGACCTTGCCATTGCGGGTATCGAAATGCACGCTGAGCACCATCAACCAGGTGCCGCGCGTGTACCGGTACTCCCAGGACTCGTCGTTAAGCCTGGTAAAGTTGAATATCCTCAGCGGACTGCCGAGAATCTTTGTCACATCTTCCCGTGTTGATTGCCCGTTCTTGATGTTGAGAAGGGTTTCCTCGGTGATGACCGGCGCCGACGACACTGAACCTGAAGAAGCGCAACCGCCCGCCAGTAACAGCGCGGCAAGCGCACAAAACAGAATACGAACTTTCATGACATTTCCCCTTGCAGATTCAATATGACAGGATGATCCAAGGAGTTGGAATACCTGTCACGCAAAAAGTTCACCGTCGGACCAAGGTCTAACGGGAACAAGCGGTCGGGCGGGCAGCGCCCTACCAGCCGTAATCGCGCTGCGGCGGATCTTCGTAGCCATGATAAGGCCCGGTGCCGGCATTATCGGCGGCAGATGCGGCGATGAAGGCCCCTCGCTGCACGTCGAACACGTGCACCTCGCCGTCCTCAAGCACGTAATGCCAGCCGTGCAGGGTGAGTTTTTTCGACTCGACGCGCTCGCGCACCATCGGGTAGTCCATCAGCCGCTCGAGTTGCAGCACCACAGCGCGCTGCTCGGTACGGCGCAGTACTTCGGGACCCAGCTCGGCCACCGGCAGCATGGCCTCGCGGCCCAGGTCCAGCCAGCGCGCCAGGTTCAGCGCCGTCGCAGGCACCTCGCCGTAGAGCGCGCGTATGCCGCCGCAATGGCTGTGGCCGCAAACAATGATGCGATTGACCTCGAGGTTGAGTACGGCAAATTCGATGGCCGCGGCGGTGCCGTGATAGCCCTTGGAACCGTCATAGGGCGGCACAAAAGCGCCGACATTGCGCACCAGGAACAAGTCGCCAGGGCCGGTGCCGGTCAGCAGGTAGGGAACGAGGCGCGAATCCGAACAGCCGATGAACAGCGTGGTCGGATGCTGGCCCTCATCGACCAGGGTGCGAAATTGCGCGCGGTACTGCGGAAAGGCGTCGTCGTGAAAACGCCGCAGCCGCTCGAGCAGCTCGTCGGGCATGCTGCCTTGCTACTGCACCAGCGGCGTGCCGGCGGCGTTCAGGTCCACGCCCTCGATCACCGCCCGACCAGCCAGCAACTGTAGGTACTGGCGCAAGGCCGTGACATAGGCCTGCTGGCGCAAGGCCATGGTCACCGCGCCGCGTACCGCTTCAAACAGCGGCGCGACACCGGGCTCGCGTTCCAGCACTTCGACCAGGTGCAGGCCGAAACGGCTGTGCACCAGGCGCGGCAGCACGCCCACTTCGGCATGGCCAAACAATTCGCGCGCGAATTCCGGCGCGCAATCAGCCGCCGTCAGCCAGCCAAGGTCGCCACCTTCGGCGCCGCTGGGGCAATTGGATAACTCCGCCGCCGCCTTGGCGAAGCCGTCGGCGGCGTTGTCACCGCCTTTTCCATCATGGCAGCGCACATCAAGCAATGCCGCTTCAGCGCGTTTGCGCAAGGCCACCACGTCCACGCCTGGCGTCACGGCGAACAGGATGTGGCGCACACGCACACACTCACCGCTGCGATAGCTTGCCTCATGCGCGGCATGATGGCGGCGGCAGGCCTCTTCCGAAGGTTCTGGTTGGTTGAGGGTTTGTTCGAGCAAGGCTTCGATCGCGGTGGCCGCGGCCTCGCTGATCACGCCATCGGCCGAAGGTGCGTCGTTGGCTGCGAGCAGGCCGGCGGCTTGCGCCGCCTGGCGCAGCAATTCGGTGCAGGCGCGCTGGCGCAACTCTTCCGCACTAAGTGTTTCGGCCAGCGTGTTCAGCGCCACGGCGTTGACGCGGGCGATGACAGGCGCGACCGGAGCGACAGCCGGTTGCACGATGGGTGCCGGCTTGGGCGCGGGTTTGGGTGAGGAAACGAGGCCGGTAATCGGCGCGGCGGCGATATCCGCCAGGTTGGTGATGGTCATGAGCTGCGCGCCTCGGCTGCCGGGGCCTGCCCGCGCGGCAGGTTCTGGCCGGCGGGCACGTTGAGCCGGCGGCCGCGCACCACCTGATAGGGCCGGAACAGGTAGAACACCGTGGCAAAGCCGCTCCAGACATGCACCAGGCGCGTGAACGGAAACACCAGGAACAGTGTCATTCCAAGGAACATGTGCAGCTTGAATATCCAGCCGGCCCCGGTGAGGAGTTCAGCCGCGCCTGCACGGAAGGTGACAATACGCTGCGCCCATTCGGCAAGGCGCAGCATCATGCTGCCATCAAGGTGTTGCGCCGACAGCGGGATGGTCGCCAGGCCCAGCACCAGTTGCAGCCACAACAGCAGCAGGATGACGATGTCGCTGGTGCGCGAGGTGGCGCGAATGCGCGCGTCGGTAAGGCGGCGGTGCAAGAGCAGGGTGAGGCCGACAAAACACAGCACGCCGGCAACGCCGCCGGCGATCATCGCGCCCAATTGCTTGTCACCGGCACTGACAAAGTGCTCGTAGACAAAGTGCGGCGTCAGCAAGCCGCCGAAATGGCCGAAAAACAGGAATAGCACGCCGATGTGAAACAGGTTGCTGCCCCAGCGCAGCGTGCCGGTGCGCAGCAACTGCGACGAGTCGCTTTTCCAGGTGTACTGGTCGCGGTCAAAGCGCAGCAGGCTGCCGACAAAAAACACCGTCAGGCAGATATAGGGGTAATAGCCGAACAGCGCGGTGTCGAGGGCGTTCATGCGGCGGCTCCTTTTACGGGAATGTCCTTGCGCAGGATGTGGATGGGCTGCGCCTGGCCGGGCCTGGCCTGGCCTTTCGACGAGCAACCGTCGAACACAACAGGTTCGGCCCAACTGTCATCGAGCGGTTCGTCCGGCGCGATCTTGACCGACTGCGCCGTTTCACCGGCGAGTTCGAGCAGCGCGCCGAGAACACTGGCGTAGGCGCTGTCACGCTGTTGCAGTGCGCTGAAAATGGCGTTGAAAATATGCGCCATCTCGGCGAGGAATTCGCGCGCCTCGCGCGGCGGCTGGGTGGAGACAAACTCCAACACCACCGGCAGGTAGTCGGGCAATTCGCCCGGCGCGAGATAGAGGCCGGCTTTTTCGTAGGTCTGCGCCAGGTCGATCATCGCCGGTCCACGATCGCGCGAATCGCCGTGCACATGCTCAAAGAGGTGCAGCGAGGTGGCGCGGCCGCGGTCAAACAATTCGACGTAGGCCGCCTCGACGTCGAGCCCGTCGGTGCGGCCCGACAGCGCGACTATGAGCGCATCGAGTTCGGCGAGTCGCCGCGGCGTGAAGGCCTGTTCAGCGTGCAGTGCATCGCGCAGTGCCGGCAATTGGCCGCGCAATTGCGCATCCGGGTAGGCGAGCAGGCGCGCGAGCACACGCAGGCTCACCGAGGCATTAACGGGTTTTGAGAACATGGCTTAAACCTCCGCCTTGATCGGGATGGTGCGGCGCTTGTTGCCGCCAAAAAGACTGGTTTCACCGGCGCCTTCGGAACAGCCGTTGCCGAAGGAAAAACCGCAGCCGCCGCGCATGTCGAAAGTGTTCTCGGCGTATTCGCGATGTGCGCTGGGGATGACGAACCTGTCCTCGTAATTGGCGATGGCCATGACGTGGTACATGTCTTCCACCTCCAGTTGGCTCATGCCCACCTGCTGCAAGGCGGCGGTATTGATGCGCCCCTCGACATGCTTTTCACGCTGGTAGGCGCGCATCGCCAGCATGCGCTCAAGGGCGCGCACCACCGGTGCGGTGTCACCCGCGGTGAGCAGGTTGGCGAGGTATTTGACCGGGATGCGCAGCTGCTTGACGTCGGGTATTTCGCCGTTGATGCCCATCTGCCCGGCGTTGGCTGCGGCGGTAATGGGCGAGAGCGGCGGCACATACCAGACCATGGGCAGGGTGCGGTATTCCGGATGCAGCGGCAACGCGACCTTCCACTCCACCGCCATTTTGTAGACCGGGCTTTTGCGCGCGGCGTCCATCCAGGCGTCGGGAATGCCGTCGATGCGCGCCTGGGCGATGACCTTGGGATCGTTCGGGTCGAGGAAAATGTCCAGCTGCGCCTGGTAGAGGTCGCGATCGTGTTCGACGGCGGCCGCCGCCTCGATGTGGTCGGCGTCATAGAGCAGCACGCCAAGGTAGCGGATGCGCCCGACGCAGGTCTCGCTGCACACCGTCGGCTGTCCGGCCTCGATGCGCGGGTAGCAGAATATGCATTTCTCCGCCTTGCCCGACTCCCAGTTGTAGTAAATCTTTTTGTACGGGCAACCGGACACGCACATGCGCCAGCCGCGGCATTTGTCCTGATCGATCAGCACAATGCCGTCTTCCTCGCGCTTGTAAATCGAACCCGAGGGGCAGCTCGCCACGCAGGTCGGGTTGAGGCAGTGCTCGCACAGGCGCGGCAGGTACATCATGAAGGTGTTCTCGAACTGGCCGTAGATGTCCTTCTGGATGTCCTCGAAATTGGCGTCCTTGCTGCGCTTGGAAAACTCCCCCCCGAGGATTTCCTCCCAGTTCGGGCCCCAGACGATTTTTTCCATGCGCTTGCCGGTGATCAAGCTGCGCGGGCGCGCCGTCGGCGTGGCCGTCATTTCCGGCGCCGACTGCAGGTGGGCGTAGTCGAAGGTGAAGGGTTCGTAGTAATCGTCGATTTGCGGCAGGTTGGGATTGGCAAAAATGCGCATCAACAGCTTCCACTTGGCGCCCTGGCGCGGTTCGATGTCGCCGTTGCCCTTGCGCACCCAGCCGCCGTTCCACTTGTCCTGGTTCTCCCACTCCTTGGGATAGCCGATACCGGGCTTGGTTTCGACGTTGTTGAACCAGGCGTACTCCATACCGGGACGGCTGGTCCAGACGTTTTTGCAGGTTACGGAGCAAGTGTGGCAACCAATACATTTATCCAGGTTAAGCACCATGCCAATTTGTGCGCGGATCTTCATGCTGCTTCTCCTTGCGGCTGCACCTGGGCCGGGGTGTCGAGCCAGTCCACCTTGTTCATCTTGCGCACCACCACAAACTCGTCGCGGTTGGTGCCGATGGTGCCGTAGTAGTTAAAGCCGTAGCTGAACTGCGCGTAACCGCCGATCATGTGCGTGGGCTTCAACACGATGCGCGTCACCGAGTTGTGGATGCCGCCGCGCATGCCGGTGATTTCCGAACCCGGTGTGTTGACGATTTTTTCCTGTGCGTGGTACATCATCACCATGCCGGGGTTGACGCGCTGGCTGACCACCGCGCGCGCCGCGATGGCACCGTTGATGTTAAAGAGCTCTATCCAGTCGTTGTCCTCGATGCCGGCGCGTTTGGCGTCGTCCTCGGACATCCAGACACAGGGACCGCCGCGGCTCAGGGTGAGCATCAGCAGGTTGTCGGTGTAGGTCGAATGAATGCCCCACTTCTGGTGCGGCGTGATGAAGTTGAGCGCGATCTCCGGGTTGCCGTTGGGCTTGATGCCGTGGATGCCGGCGGTGGTTTTCAGGTCCACCGGCGGGCGATAGCTGGAAAAGCCCTCGCCAAAGGCGCGCATCCACGGATGGTCCATGTAGAACTGCTGGCGCCCGGTGAGGGTGCGCCACGGGATCATCTCGTGCACATTGGTGTAGCCGGCGTTGTAGGACACCGTCTCGCTTTCGATGCCGCTCCAGGTGGGCGAGCTGATGATCTTGCGCGGCTGCGCCTGGATGTCGCGAAAGCGGATTTTTTCGTCCTCGCGGTGAATCGCCAAGTGGGTGTGGTCGCGCCCGGTCTGCTTGCCCAGTGCCTGCCAGGCCTTGACCGCAACGTGGCCGTTGGTCTCGGGGGCAAGCTGCAGGATGACTTCACAGGCGTCGATGTCGGAATCGATTTTCGGCATGCCCTGGTTCACGCCCTCGGCGGTGACGAGGCCGCTCAGTTCCCCCAGCTGCTTCACTTCGGTCTGGGTGTTCCAGGCGATGCCCTTGCCACCGTTGCCAACCTTGCCCATCAGCGGGCCAAGTGCGGTAAAGCGTTTGTACACATTGGGGTAGTCGCGCTCAACCACCATCATTTGCGGCGCGGTCTTGCCCGGGATGAGTTCGCACTCGCCGCGCTTCCAGTCCTTGACCTCGAAAGGTTGCGCCAACTCGGCCGGCGAATCGTGCATCAGCGGCGTGAGCACCAGTTCGCGCTCGACACCAAGGTGGCCGACGCAGACCTCGCTGAATGTTTTGGCGAAGCCCTTGTAGATGTCCCAGTCACTCTTCGACTGCCAGGCCGGATCCACTGCGGTGGACAGCGGGTGGATGAAGGGGTGCATGTCGCTGGTGTTGAGGTCGTTTTTCTCGTACCAGGTGGCGGTGGGCAGCACGATGTCCGAATAAAGGCAGGTGGTGCTCATGCGAAAGTCCAGCGTCACCAGCAGGTCGAGCTTGCCCTCGGGCGCCTTGTCATGCCACACCACTTCTTCGGGCCTGGCTTCCTCTGCGCCGAGGTCCTTGCCCTGCACGCCGTTGCTGGTGCCGAGCAAATGCTTGAGGAAATACTCATGGCCCTTGCCGCTGGAACCGAGCAGGTTGGAGCGCCAGACAAACATGTTGCGCGGCCAGTTGGCCGGATTGTCCGGGTCGGTGCAGCTCATCTTGAGCGAGCCGTCCTTCAACGCCTTGACGGCGTAATCCTTGGGGTCGGCGCCGGCAGCCTGCGCATCACGCACCACCTGCAGCGGATTGGTCTGCAACTGCGGCGCGCTCGGGAGCCAGCCCATGCGCTCGGCACGCACGTTGTAGTCGATCATGCTGCCGCCGTACACTTTCTTGTCCGCAAGCGGCGAGATCACTTCATCGAGGCCAAGCTTTTCGTAACGCCATTGGTCGGTGTGGGCGTAGAAAAAACTCGTGCTGTTCATCTGGCGCGGCGGGCGTATCCAGTCCAGGGCGAAGGCCAGCGCCGTCCAGCCGGTCTGCGGCCGCAGCTTTTCCTGGCCGACGTAATGCGCCCAGCCGCCCCCCGACTTGCCTATGCAGCCGCACATCATCAGCATGTTGATGATGCCGCGGTAGTTCATGTCGCTGTGGTACCAGTGGTTCATCGCCGCGCCAATGATGACCATGGAGCGCCCCTCGGTCTTGTGCGCGTTGTCAGCAAACTGGCGCGCCACGGTAATCAGTTGCTCGCGCGGCGTGCCGGTAATGCGCTCCTGCCAGGCCGGCGTGTAAGGCGTGTCATCGTCAAAGTCCTTTGCCGCCAGTTCACCGGGCAGCCCGCGCGCCACGCCATAGTTGGCAACCTGCAGATCAAATACCGTGGCCACCAGCGCCTCGCGCTTGTCGCCTTCCTTGCCCAGGCTGATGCGCTGCACCGGCACGGTACGCACCAGCACGTCGCCATTCGGCCCCTTTAGCACGTTGTTGGGGAAGTGCTCACTCTCAATGCCGCCGAAGTAGGGAAAGCCCACCTTGGCCGTGTCGGTGCTGGGTTGGGTGCCTTCGAGCAGCGACAGTTTTAGCTTTACCTCACGGCCGTGACGCGCCTCTTTAGCTTCGAGATTCCACTGGCCCTGGTCGGCGCGACCATCGGCGCCCCAGCGAAAGCCGATGGCGCCGTTGGGTAGCACCACCTTGCCGTCCTCGTTGAACGCGACGGTCTTCCATTCCGGGTTATTCGCCTGGCCGAGCTTGCCGTTGAAATCCGAAGCGCGCACATAGCGGTCGGGCACGGTGATAACTTCGCCGCTGGGCAGGACATGTTCCTTGAGCATCACCAGCATCGGCATGTCGGTATAGCGGCGCACGTAGTCGTCAAAGTAGGCGCTGCGCTCGCCGGGTTTGCCATCAACTGTCGGAAAGTAAAATTCTTTCAGGATGACGTGGCCCATGGCCATCGCCACCGCCGCGTCGGTGCCTTGCTTGGGGTGCATCCAGATGTCGGCGAGCTTGGCGACCTCGGAATAGTCGGGCGTCACCGCCACGGTCTTGGTGCCCTTGTAGCGCACCTCGGTGAAAAAGTGCGCGTCCGGGGTGCGCGTCTGCGGCACGTTGGAGCCCCAGGCGATGATGAAGTTGGAGTTGAACCAGTCGGCCGATTCGGGTACGTCGGTCTGCTCGCCCCAGATTTGCGGGCTCGCCGGCGGCAGGTCGCAATACCAGTCGTAAAAGCTCATGCACACGCCGCCGATCAGGCTGAGGTAGCGCGAGCCGGCGGCATAACTGACCATGGACATGGCCGGGATGGGCGAGAAACCAATGACGCGGTCCGGGCCATGCTTCTTGATGGTGTGGACGTTGGCCGCGGCGATGATTTCATTGACCTCGTCCCAGCTGGCGCGCACAAACCCGCCCAGGCCGCGCACCTTCTGGTAGTCGCGGCGCTTGGCATCGTCCTCGACAATTGACGCCCATGCCTCGACCGGATTGAGCGCGACACGCGCCGCGCGCCAGCTCTTGAGCAGGCGGCCGCGCACCAGCGGGTACTTCACGCGATTGGCGCTATAGAGGTACCAGCTGTAGCTTGCGCCGCGCGAACAGCCCCGCGGCTCGTGGTTGGGCATGTCCCAGCGCGTGCGCGGATAATCAGTCTGCTGCGTCTCCCAGGTGACGATGCCGCCCTTGACGTAAATCTTCCAGGAACACGAACCGGTGCAGTTCACGCCGTGGGTGGAGCGAACGATCTTGTCGTGCGCCCAACGGTCGCGATAGGCGTCCTCCCAGGTGCGGTCTTCGCCGGTGGTGACGCCGTGGTCACCGGAGAAGGCCTCCCTGGGTTGGGAGAAGTAGCTGAGGCGGTCGAGAAAATGGCTCATGGAAAATCTCCGGAAATATCTTGATCAGGGGTTTTTAACGTACGCGCTGGCGCGCAGGTAAAACCACCAGTTGAGTACCAGGCACAGGGCGTAGAACACGGCAAAGCTGTACATCGCAACCTGCGGCGTGCCGAGCTTGATCTGGTCGCCGATGACGATGGGCGCGACAAAGGCGCCGTAGGCGGCGATGGCCGAAGTCCAGCCCAGCACCGGGCCGGCCTGCTGCTTGTCGAAAATCACGCCGATGGAACGGAAGGCCGAGCCGTTGCCGATGCCACTGGCAAAGAACAGCAGCATGAACAGGCCAAGGAACAGCGGGAAGTGCACTTCGGGCGTGGCCGAGCCGTAGGCCTGCATCATCACGTAGCCGACCCAGACCGAGGCAACCACCATCACCGCCGAGATGATTTGCGTGACGATGGAACCGCCGACCTTGTCGGAAATCCAGCCGCCGATCGGGCGCACCGCCGCACCGATGAAGGGGCCCATCCAGGCGTAGGTCAGTGCCGAGGGTGCGTGCGGATTTTTCAGGGTGTGCTGCATCACGCCGGCGGCGTCGGGCACGTGGCTGATGCCGAATATCACCGTGATCGCCAGCGGCAGGGCCATGGAAAAACCGATGAACGAACCGAAGGTAACGATGTAGAGCAGCGTCATCGCCCAGGTGTGCTTGTTCCTGAAAATCTCGAACTGCTTGGTGACACCCTCTTTCATCGGTCCGAAGGCGGCGAGCTTCATCACCAGCAGGGCGCTGATGATATCGAGCGGAATGGCCACCCACATGCTGATCAGGCCAAGGCCGGTCGGCTTGGGCAGGTACAGGTACAGGCCGAGGATGGAGGGTACGAAGGCCAGCGTGTACAGGTAGGTGATTTTGGCAAAGGCCACCAGCGGGTGGCCGGTGGACGGTGACACCGTCTTCAGGTTGTTCATGCCAAACCAGCACAGGATAGCGAGGGGCACGAGCGACAACAGCCAGGCAAAACCGGCGTTCTGGATGTAGGTGGGCGTGCCGGCGGCAATTTTGCCGAAAATCCAGCCGCTGTCCTTTAACAAAGTCATTGACTCGCCGCCGATGGCGCCGAAAATCCCCAGCGTCATCACCAGCGGGATAACCACCTGCATGGTGGTCACGCCAAAATTGCCCAGGCCGGCGTTCAGACCCAGTGCGGTGCCCTGCAGGCGCTTGGGAAAGAAGGTGCTGATATTGGACATCGAACTGGCAAAATTGCCGCCGCCCACGCCGCACCACAAGGCCATCAACTGGAAGGCCCACAGCGGCCAGTCCTTGTGCTGCAACACGATGCCGGTTCCTAGCGCCGGCGCCAGCAACATCGCGGTGGTGAGAAAAATGGTGTTGCGCCCGCCGGCAAGCCGGATCAGGAAAGAGGCCGGGATGCGCATGGTCGCACCGGAAATGCCGGCGATCGCAGTCAGGGTGAACAACTCGGCCTGGGTGAAGGGAAAGCCGAGGTTGAGCATTTGCACCGTGACAATGCCCCACATGCCCCAGACGGCGAAGCCGCACAGCAGCGCCGGCACCGAAATCCACAGGTTGCGGTAGGCGACGCGCTTGCCGGTGGACTCCCAGAACGCCTCGTCCTCGGGACGCCAGTCGGCGATGTCTGCGCCGCTCTTTGTCGCTGCGGGCCTGCCGCCCGGGTTTTCTGCTGACATGGTGTTTCCTTTCGGAATTCAGGTGAGGAGCGAGGGCTCGGAATGCTTGGGATTGAGTTCGGCGTTCATCGGCCGCACCTCGGTGAAATACATCCACATCAGCGACACCCAGACGATGCCGAACATCAGCATGAATGCCGAGGAGCGCACGCCAGTTAGGTCGACCAGCGCGCCGAACATGATCGGCAGGACAAAGCCGCCCATGCCACCGGCCAGTCCGACCACGCCGGAGATGACGCCGATGTTGGTCGGGTAATCGTCGGAGATGTACTTGAACACCGAGGCCTTGCCGATGGCGAAGGCGATGCCCATGGTGAACATGATCACCGTGAACCAGGTCGCATCCAGCCCGATGTGGAAAGTCTTGGGGCCGCTTACGGTCAGGATGGTGAGGTCGGTCTGCGGATAGGACAGGAAAAACAGGCAGACCAGCGACACCCACAACACCCACCAGGTGATGGTGTGGGCGCCGTACTTGTCGGAGAACCATCCACCGATGGCGCGGAGCACGCCGCCGGGAATGCTGAACGCCGCGGCAAGCAGCGCCGCGAGGCGGATGTCAAAGCCGTACTCGGATATGTAGTACTTGGTCATCCACAGCGACAACGCGACATAGCCGCCGAAAACGATGGAGTAATACTGGCTGTAACGCCACACCTTGGGGTCTTTCAACACCATCAGCTGCTCGCGCACCGTGATGTTGTGCGCCGCGCCGGTGGAATGCTCTTCATCGGTATAAGTAAAAAACCAGAAGGCGATGGCGGTGACCAGCATCATCAGCGCATACACCTGCGGCACCATCGTCCAGCCAAAGGCCACGACGATGCTCGGCGCCACCAGCTTGTTTACCGCCGCGCCGGTGTTGCCGGCGCCGAAAATGCCCATGGCAAGCCCTTGCCGGTGCTTGGGAAACCAGCGCGCGCAATAGGCGATGCCGACGGTGAAGGAACCGCCGGCCACACCGACAAACAATCCGGTCACGAGGAAATGCCAGAACTCGGTGGCTTGTGAAATAAACCAGATCGGAAACACCGTGGAGAGCATCAGGATGAAAAACACGATGCGACCGCCAAAGCGGTCGGTCCACATCCCGAGCGGCAGGCGGATCAACGAGCCGGTCAGCACCGGCAGCGCAATCAGGATGCCAAACTGGGTTTCGTTGAGGCCGAGGTTTTGCTTGATCGGGATGCCTATCACGGCAAACATCATCCAGACCATGAAACAAACAGTGAATGCGGTGGTGCTTGACGCCACCACCGACCAGCCCTTGTATGCCTTTGTTGCCATTGATTTCTCCCTGTCTCTCGGATCTTCCGATGGGAGTCTAGGGGCGTTAAAAAGGGCCGATTTGATCTAAGTCAATTGAAGATGTATTTTTAATCCATCTTATAAATCCTTAATATAGAATCGTTCTAAGTACTCTAAAGGAGCCGACCCTGGCACGCCGCAGTACGCGGGGTCGCTGCGGATTTGCCATGCGTCTGACCAATTTCACCGACTACACCCTGCGGGTGCTCATCTATCTCGGAGCCCACCAGGAAGAGGAGCGTCTCGCCACCATCGGCGACATCGCCGCCGCCTACGGCATTTCCGAGAATCACCTGATGAAGGTGGTGCACCACCTGGCCAAACAGGGATACATCGAAACCACGCGCGGCAAGGGTGGCGGCATGCGCCTTGCACGCCCACCCGGTCAAATCAATCTCGGCGCGGTGGTGCGCGGCGCCGAGGACGATCTTGCCGTGGTGGAGTGTTTCGAGAAGGGCAACCGCAACTGCCCGATCATCCCCGCCTGCACGCTGCGCGGAGTGCTGGCGCGCGCCATGCGCGCTTTTTTCAAGGAACTGGACGGCCAGACCCTTGCCGACCTGCTCGGGCCGCGTGCGCAACTGGTGAAAATACTCGGCCAGACCGGCACGGCGCGATAGCACCTGGCCGCGCGCTTTTCACCCCGGTTGCCCAGATCACGAATTCAGAACGCCCACCTGCAAGGCCCGAAACCATTCGATGAAGCGGCCGACATCGGCGCCCTGGTAGATCGCGCCATGCTGGGGGCAAAGCATGTCGATTTGCAGCGCCTCGACACGGTCACACCAGGCATTTTTTGCCGCGTTGGAGCCCATCCAGCGACGGTGGAATCCTTCGGCGCAACGGATGTGTTTGTCGAAATCCTCGACAAAGAGGCCGTTTTGGTCCGCCGGAAGCAGCGCCGCGCCCACATCGCCCGAAAACAGGATGCGCGCCTTCGGGTCGTAGAGGTGAAAATTGCCGGATGAATGCAGGAAGTGGGCCGGCACGGCGACAAGATCAAGATCGCCCAAGCCGATTGTCATGCCGCCATCGGCAATCGGAATGAATGTTTCGGCCGTACCGCCGAAGTGCGGAATGAAACTGCCCCACAGCCAGCTCACATAGCAACGCAGTCCGGGGTTGAACTCAAGCCATAAGGACAGCGACGAAACAATGTCCGGATCCTGGTGCGAGGCAAACAGCGCCTTGATCGTGGACGGGTCAAGTTCGGCGCTCACCGCAGAAAAAACCGCGGGGAAAATTTCCGAACCACCGGGGTCGCAAAGCACCGCCTCCGCCCCCTTCACAATGACGTATTCATTGGTGTCGATTACATAGCCCGGCCGCTCGGGGTCACGTGCAACCACCAGCCAGCGATGATCGCCTTCAGCATAAATAGTCTTGCACGTTTTCATTCAGCACCCCCGCTACGTTCTCGTAAGGACTTGACGCAAAGCATGATGTCCTCGATGGTCTGGCCAAACTGGAGCGCCACCAAAGACAGTGAGTCGGCGAACTCCCCGCCGTATGCGCCCTCAATCTTGGCCGTTCGCGCCAGCACGGCACCAAATTCCACCAGTCTTTCGACCTCCACCAGCGAGGCCATCAACGCCTTGTGCAAGAGGGCGATATCCTGCCGCCGTTCTTCTGCTCCCAGCTCCTGCCTGTCGATAACCGACTGGACTTGCGCGCTGCGTTGGATGCCGCGCAAGCGCAATTGCTGATCGGTGCGTTCGATCATGCCGTGGGTGCGCCGCTGACACGCGTCATCAGACACCGCCGTTACCGTTCTTGCCGTCGTGCCGCGCAGCTCCAGCATGCCGCCCTCAAGGGCGCGAATGAACTCGCGCAATTCATTCGACAACACGCCAAAGCCCCGCGCCACCGCCCCGGCGCGGCGCGCCAGGAGGATGGCGTTCAATGCCATCAAATTGATGCGGAATGCGATTGCAATGATGCGTTTGATGTCTTCATTGACACCGGCGGCCCTTGACAGGGCGGAATTGTGAAACGGCGATGCGATCATCGGTGAAGCCTGGTCGCTGGGCAAACCGCCGTATTGACTCAGATCAAACAGCAGCGCCGCTGCCGTCCGGGACGGCCGCTATTATTGAAATTACAAACTGTACTAACTTGCGCCAAGCGGGCGTTTCCAGTCGCCTTAGTTGCCAATTTGGACAACTCTGGAGGAAGCGATCGACCTCAGGCCTGGTACACCACCGCACCATCAACAAGCGTGTAGCGTACCCGCCCCGGCAGTTCGTAGCCGAGAAACGGCGTGTTCTTGCCCTGGCTTTTCAGGCTTTGCGTGGTCAGCGTGACTTGCGCGTCGGCGTCGAACAGGCACAGGTCGGCGGCGCGGCCGATGGCGAGTTCACCCGCTTCAATGCCAAGCACACGCGCCGGCTCGCTGGTGATGCGCGCAAGCGCCCTGGCCAGCGGCAGTTTTGCTTCGGCCGCCCATTTCAGCGTCAGCGGAAGCAGCAGCTCGAGTCCGGTTGCGCCGGGAGTCGATTCGCCAAAGGGCAGCAGTTTTTCGTCCTCGTCGACCGGTGTGTGATCGGAGCAGATGGCATCGACCGTACCGTCGACGAGGCCGGTGCGCAGCGCATCGCGATCGCGCTGGCTGCGCAGCGGCGGCACCAGGTGGCAATGCGAATCGTAATAGCCGAGGTCCATGTCGGACAAGTGAACGTGGTGGATGCCGACGTCGCAGCTTACCGGCAGGCCCTCCATCTTGGCCGCCTTAATCATGGCAACGCCGGCGGCGCTCGAGAGGCGTGCGATGTGCACGCGCGTGCCGGTGGCGCGTATCAGTTCGAGAATGGTCGCCAGCGCAATGGTTTCGGCAAACACCGGGATGCCGGGCAGGCCCAGGCGCGTCGCCACTTCGCCGTCATGCGCAACGCCGGTCTTGGTGAGATGCGCGTCCTGCGGCCGCAGCCAAACGGCGTAACCAAAGGTCGAGGCGTATTGCATGGCGCGCCAGAGTACCTCACTGTCGGCGATGGCCGAATCGGCCTGCGAAAACGCGACGCAGCCGGCCTCCACCAGTTCGACCATTTCGGTCAGGCGCTTGCCGGCAAGGCCCTGGGTCAGCGCACCCAGCGGATGTACGTGCGCAAGGTGCAGGCCGCGGGCGCGGTACTTGAGCATTTGCACCAGGCCGGGCTCATCGAGCGGCGGCTCGGTGTCCGGCGGTATGGCGAGGTGGGCGACGCCGCCGGCAACAGCGGCCTGCATTTCCGATTCGAGCGTCGCCTTGTGCTCCAAGCCCGGTTCGCGCAGCCGCGCCGACAGGTCGACAAGGCCAGGCGCCACCACCAGTCCGGCAGCATCGATGACGCGCTCCGCCTTGAAGGCCGCGGGTGCGGCGCCAAAGGCGGCAACACGTCCCTTGCTGATAAACACGTCCTGCTTTTTATCCAGGCTGCTTTTCGGGTCTATGACCCGGCCGTTCTTGATGTGTATGTTCATGGTTGTTTTCTCAAGAGTCAGTTGCCGGCGAGAATGGACATCACCGCCATCCTCACGGCGATGCCGAAGGTCACCTGCGGCAGGATCACCGACTGCGCGCCGTCGGCCACCGCCGAGTCGATTTCGACGCCGCGGTTCATCGGTCCGGGGTGCATGACAATGGCGCCGGGTTTGGCGCGGGCGAGTTTTTCCGGCGTCAGGCCGTAGACCTTGTTGAACTCCTGGGCGCTCGGCAGCAACGGGCCGCTCATGCGCTCGTTTTGCAGGCGCAGCATGACGATCACGTCGACGTCGCGCAGGCCCTCGGCCATGTCGCGGTGGTATTTCACGCCCATCTGCTCGACCGCCGCGGGCATCAGTGTCTGCGGCCCGATCACGCGCACATCGGGCGTGCCCAGGGTGGTGAGGCCGTGGATGAGCGAGCGCGCCACACGCGAATGCAGCACGTCACCGACGATGGCCACCGCCAGTGAGCGGAAGTCCTTTTTGTAATGGCGGATGGTGTAGAGATCGAGCAGGCCTTGCGTCGGGTGGGCATGGCGGCCGTCGCCGGCGTTGATCACGTGCAAATGGCTGGCGACGTGGCGCGCAATCATGTGCGGGGCGCCCGATTGCGCGTGGCGCACCACGAACATGTCGGCGTGCATGGCCGAGAGGTTGTCGACGGTGTCCAGGAGCGACTCGCCCTTGGTCGCCGACGAGGTGTTGATATTGAGGTTGATGACGTCGGCCGACAGGCGCTTGGCGGCGATCTCAAAGGTGGTGCGGGTGCGCGTGGAGTTCTCGAAAAACAGGTTGAACACGCTCTTGCCGCGCAGCAGCGGCACCTTCTTGACTTCGCGCTCGGTGACGCTGACAAAGGACGCGGCGGTGTCGAGGATGCGCGTGACGATGGCGGCGGGCAGTCCCTCAAGGGACAACAGGTGTTGCAATTCGCCCTTGTCGTTGAGCTGGGGATTGCGGCTCATGCTTTGGCCTCCGGTTGTACTTTCTGGTCGGAGAGTTTCATGCTGAAGCGGCCGGCTTCATCCTTGGTCAGGCGCAGCAGCTTGCCCGGCGGGACGCTGACCTTGGTGCCGCAATACTGCGCGGCGATGGGCAACTGGCGCTCGCCGCGGTCTGCCACCACCACCAGGCTGATCGACGCCGGCCGGCCGTAATCGAACAATTCGTTCATTGCCGCGCGCACGGTGCGGCCGGTGTAGAGCACGTCATCGACCAGCAGAATTTCCGCGCCGTCGACCTGGAACGGGATCTGGCTCGGATGCACCGTGTGGTGCAGGCCCGCGGTGTCGAAATCATCGCGATAAAACGAGATGTCGAGGGCGCCCAGAGGCGCGGTGATGCCCAGCGCCTTGTGCAGGCGTTCGGCCAGCCACAGGCCGCCGGTGTAAATGCCCACCATCGCGGTGCGCGGCGTAATGACGGGCCGCAGCTCCTCGATCAGCTTGGCGCACAGTTGTTCGGTATCGGGCAATGTCATGACGAAGTTCCTGCTTGGTGTTGAGTGGGATCACGCTGTTCAGGGTCATCGAGCCAGGCTTGCAGGATGATTTGCGCCGATAGCGAATGTGCCAGGTGCTTGTGCTGCCGGCCGCCCTTGCCCGCTTCGCGCAGCGCTTCTTCGGCGCTGGCCGAGGACAGGCGCTCATCGACCAGCGCCACCGGCAGGCGAAAGCGGCCCTCGAGCTGGCGCGCAAAACGGCGGCAACGCGCCGTCATGGCGTGTTCGGTGCCGTCCATCGCCAGGGGCAAACCGACCACCAGGCGCGCCGGCTGCCAATCCTTGATCAGCGCTTCGATGGCGGCAAAGCGCTTGTCCACTTCGGTCGCTTCTATCATGTCCAGGGGATTGGCGAGGCCGGTGACGGTGTTGCCTATGGCCACGCCCAGATAGCGTTCGCCAAAGTCAAAAGCGAGGACGGTGCTGGGAGCGGACACTGGGTGCGGGGCGGGAGATTGGGCGTAAGCGAGTGCTTCCACCGTCAGGCCAGCGCCGGAAAGCTCATGCGTGCCCCGCCACATCGGACAGGGACGCAAAATCAACACCAAGCAATTCCATCGCCGCAGGCAGGCGCTCTTCAGGCGGGAGGTCGAACAAAATGTCTTCGCTTGCTTTGACGGTGAGCCAGGCGTTTTGCCCGATTTCGTGCTCAAGTTGGCCTGCCGCCCAGCCGGAGTAGCCCAGGGTCACCAGCAGTTTGTCCGGCCCCTTGCCCGCGCCCACGGCCTCAAGAATATCCATCGACGTCGTCAGGCCAAGATGCGGCTGTCCCTCCACGCCCAGGGTGGATTTCCACTCACCCAGCGGGCTGTGCAGCACAAAACCCCGATCCGTCTGCACCGGCCCGCCGAAATACACCGGCGCCTTCGCCGTTTCAGGGTTGCGCTTGATTTTGATTTCCAGCCGCTCGAGCAGCGCCAGCACTGTCATGTCTATGGGCCGGTTGACCACCACGCCAAGCGCACCCTGGTCGTTGTGCTCGCAAATATAGGTCAATGACCGGGAAAAATACGGGTCGGCCATGTTGGGCATGGCGATTAGGAAGTGGTTGGTGAGGTCGACGCTGGCCACGGGCGTCATTTTAACAGGGATACCCCGGTCGAGGGCTTTGCCCGGGCGGTGCGTTAAGCCGGGAAGAGCTTCGCCGGTGATATGCGAAAATCGACTCGAGCACTCCCTTCATGCCTGCCCCATCCGACTCCGCCGCCCTGGTCTGGTTTCGCCGCGACTTGCGCGTCGACGACCACGCCGCGCTATACCACGCGTTAAAACGGCATCAACGCGTTTATTGCGCCTTTGTCTTTGACAGCGACATTCTCGATGCACTGCCGACGCGCGCCGACCGGCGGGTCGAGTTCATCTGGCTTTGCGTCGTTGAGCTCGATGCCAGGCTGCGCGAACATGGCGGCGGGCTCGCCGTATTGCACGGCAGGGCGCGCGAGCAGATAACGCGGCTGGCTGCGCGACTCAAAGTCGACGCCGTTTATGCCAACCACGACTACGAACCCGCGGCGATTGCGCGCGATGAGGCGGTCGCGGCAGACATTGCGGTGGGTGGCGCCGCCTTCCAGACCTTCAAGGACCAGGTGGTGTTCGAGCGCGAGGAGGTGATGACCCTCGCCGACACGCCTTATTCGGTGTTCACCCCCTACAAGAACGCCTGGCTGAAAAAGCTTAATCCCTTCTACCTCAAACCCTATGCGGTGAAACCCTATCTCAAGGCCCTCGCCCCGCCACCCCCGGCGCGAATCCCTACTCTCAAGGAACTGGGATTTGAGACGACCAATTTTGCATCACTGGGCATCCCGGCCGGCATGTCGGGCGCGGCAAAGCTGCTCAAGGATTTTCGCGGGCGCATGGACGAATACCAAGAGCGGCGCGATTTCCCCGCCGTCAAGGGGCCGTCGTATCTGTCGATACATTTGCGCTTCGGGACGGTGTCGATACGCGCCCTCGCCGCCGAAGCACACGCGCGCGCCAGCCGCGGCGCGCAGGTATGGCTGTCGGAGCTGATCTGGCGCGATTTTTATTTCATGATCCTCAGCCACCATCCGCATGTCGTCGGGCACAGCTTCAAGCGCGAGTTCGAGGACCTGCCTTTCGACAACGACAAGGCCAAGTTCGCGGCATGGTGCGAGGGCCGCACCGGATTCCCGCTGGTCGATGCCGCCATGCGCCAGCTCAACGCCACCGGCTACATGCACAACCGCCTGCGCATGATCGCCGCCTCCTTCCTGGTCAAGGACCTGCATATCGACTGGCGCTGGGGCGAACAATATTTCGCCGACCAGCTCAACGACTTCGACTTGTCCGCCAACAACGGCGGCTGGCAGTGGGCGGCTTCCACCGGCTGCGACGCGCAACCGTATTTCCGCATTTTCAATCCGGTGACGCAATCGGAGCGTTTTGACGCCGAGGGCAAGTTCATCCGCAAGTACGTGCCCGAGCTGGCCAAGGTGAAGGGCAAGTTCATTCACGCGCCCTGGCTGCTCGGGCCGATTGAGCAGCAAGCCGCCGGCTGCGTCATCGGCAAGGATTACCCGGCGCCGGTGGTCGATCACGACTGGGCGCGCAAGCTGACGCTGGAGCGCTACGGCAGGGCGAAAAAGTCTTAAGCGCCAACTTGGGATTGTGATTTCGGGCTGCTTGCTCTAGCCTGTAGCGCAACAGTGAACTGAAAGGGAAACAAAATGAAGGTACCGCGCTTTCTGGTTCTTTGCGGATTGCTCGCGCCATTGCTCACATTCGCGCAAACTTACCCGAACAAGCCGGTGCGCCTCGTCGTGCCGTTTGCGGCCGGTGGCGCCGCCGACACGGTCGCCCGCGCGACGGGCAACCGCATCAGTGAGGCGCTCGGGCAACCGGTGGTAATTGACAACCGCGCCGGCGGACTCGCCGCGATAGGCTCAGATGTTGTCGCCAAGGCATCGCCAGACGGATACACACTGCTGCTCGCGGTGAGTCCGCCGCACACGATATTTCCATTGCTCATCAGAAACCTGCCCTTTGACAACATCAAGGACTTCACGCCCATCGCCATCATCGGCACACTGCCCCAGGTGATAGCGGTGCATCCGTCATTGCCGGTAAATTCGCTGAAAGAATTGATCGAATACGCGAAAAAAAATCCCGGCAAGCTATCGTTCGGAACCTCCGGCGTCGGCACGGCACAACACTTGGGCGGATTGCACCTCAACAAGATGACTGGCATAGACCTGCAGCACATCGGATACAAGGGAGGCGGACAGGCGATCAACGACCTGCTCGGAGGCCAGGTGCCGATTGGCATCCTCACCTTGTCGAACGTGATCGTGCATGCACGCACCGGCAAACTCAAACTGCTGGCCATGCTCGAGGCACAACGCGCAAAGGGTGCCCCGGAGATTCCCACCGTGGCTGAGGCCGGCGTGCCCGGGTTTGCCATTCCGGACACCTGGATCGGGTTGATGGGCCCAGCACATTTGCCGGCGCCGATCGCCGGGCAGTTGAACGCGGCGGTGACAAAGGCGCTGGAATTTTCGGACGTGCGTTCGCGCCTTGACGCGGCGGGCTTCGAAGTGAGGATCGCGACACAGCAATCCTTCGCCGACTCGATTGCAAAAAGCTACGGTGTGTACCAGAAGATCGTAAGCGACGCCGGCATCAAGCCGGAGTAAGGCTATTTGAGGTTGTGCGCGGCAGAGGCGCCGCTGGACAACCAGCCGATATTGCAGCACAGGAACTTGGCGGCATGCTCGGGCGGCGGCGTCTGGTGGCTGCGACCGAGCACCACCGGTACACCGTCGACCAGCACGTGGCTGATGCCCGGAAAATCGCCGTGCGCGATGGCATCCGAAAGCGAACCTCCCTTGGAACCCCTGACCGGCCCGCAGACCACCAAATCGGCCGGACGCCCCGGTGCCAGAATGCCGCAATCGAGCCCATGGGCACGCGCGGTATTGCCGGTCCCCACCGCAATCGCCTCAGCCGGCGACAGTCCGCAAATCGATGTGAGGAACAAGATATTTTTGAACATGCCGCGCGGAATGACGCCTGTGCCACCCGGCGTATCGGTGCCAAGGCACAAGCGGTCGAGGCGCCCGCGCGATACCAGCCGCTTGACCGCGCGCGCGGTCGAACCGTAGTTGCCCGACGAACATATCTCCAGCGCAAACGAGGTCTCGTCGACCACGCGATCGAGGTCCTCATCGCTCATCGGGATCGGACCGCCAGACACGTGCGCGGCGATGTCCGGCTGCAACCACGAGAGAATGTCGTAACCGCACATCTGCGAAGAGCCTGAGCGCGAAACCCCTCCGGTGTGAACCTTGGTGCGAATGCCGCGCTCGCGGCACCAGCGCACGTACTGCTTCGCCTCGTCGGGATTTTCGTCGAGAGGATAAAAAATAAACTTGGCGAATTTCGTCCCGTGCGCGGCAATGCGATCGAAGTGCCCGGCGTTCATCCCGGGCACAAGAAGGACTGTGCCGGCAATCAGCTTGGCGCCACTCCAGCGCACGCGCCCGGTGGTCTGCGCCATCACCACAGCGAGCGATGTCACGAGCTCCGCGGTCAGCGCATCCGGATCGAGGCCGGGCAAATGCAGTTCGCCCGCCGAAACCAGCGTGGTGGTGCCGCCGTTGAGGTAATTGCCGATCCAGCCGGTGGCATTCTGCGTCGGCGTCCACTCGCCGCACACCGGATGCACATGCCCATCCACCAGCCCCGGCATGACAGCGCTTCCCCGCGCATCGATGATCACTTCGCATTCACCGGGACTGGCCGGATCGAAAGCGGCGATGCGTCCGTCTTCGATCAGCAAAGAATGCACCGCCGAGGCGGGCGCAACCAGGTCGCCGGTAAAAAACTCTCCAATATTTTCTATCAGGACACGCGGCATGCGACGACCTCCCCTGCGCTTCGATTGCCGATTGTAGCAGCGGGGCAACCGCCCGCCGCCTTTTCACGACCGCGCCGACTAATCGATCTTCGCCGCCTTGCGCACGCTTTCAATCAGCGAGGTGCGCATCAGGAACTGCTTGTGCCGCACCGGGTCGTCGGCAATGCGGCGCAGTTCGTCGAAATTGGCCTTGCGCTGCGCCGGGTCGCGTTCTTCCAGGCGTTTTTTGTTGACGATGGTCTGCTGCTGCACGAACTCGATTTGTAGCGGGCGGCGGCGGCGCTCGTAGCGGTCGAGCAGCGACGCATCGGCGGCGCCGGTCGCCACCTGCCACAAGGTATCGGCGAGGTCCATGATGTCGTGAATGCCGCCGTTGAGGCCAAGCCCGCCTATGGGATTGTTCACGTGCGCGGCATCGCCGGCGAGGAACACGCGGCCCTGACGGAAGGTTTTGGCCACGCGCTGGTGCACACGATAGATGTTCCGGTGCACCACCAGCTCCAGCGGGTGGTCGTCAAGCAGCTGGGCAAAGCGCCTTTTCACCGACGCGTCGGTGAACGCCTCTTCGTCGGTTTCGTTCTCGCCGGCGCGAAACACCGCGCGCCAGCGGCCCTTCATGTCGTCGCCCATGACCTTGAACAGGTTGGCCCACTCGTCCGGATGGGCGATGTAGCAGCGGTAACGGCAACCGATGGCACGCTCAAAGTCGAACAGCGAGGTAAGCACCAAAAAACGCTCCGGCCAGGTATAGCCCTCAAACTCGATGTCCATGGCCTTGCGCACGGTGCTGCGGCCGCCGTCGCAGCCGATGAGGTAATCGAACACGCGCCGGTCGGCGGCACCGCCCTTGTCCAGCCCCACCGTCACGGCGTCGGCGTTCTGGCTGATGGCCGTCACCATTGTGCCCATCAGTACTTCGGCGGCAGCTTCTTTTGCCAGGCGGCGCAAGCCCAGCTCCGCAAGCTTGTGCTGCTCGGTTTGTATCACATACGGAAACGGCGTCTCGTCGCGCAGCACGGAGTGGTCAAATTCCACCTGCGGCGTCATGTCGACGCCGTCCCAGTGCTGAAAATGCAAGGCCTTGAGGCCCAGCGCTTCGAATTCCTCCGCGAGGCCCAGTTCGGCGAGCATTTCCAGCGTCGAAGGATGGGTGGTGGCGGCGCGCGGGCCGTGGTCTATGGCCGCCTCGGCTTCGATGAGGGTGACCTTGAAGCCTTTCTTGATACAGGCAATGGCCGCGACAACGCCGACCGGGCCGGCGCCGACAATGCCTATGTGAGTGGGTTTGCTGGTTTGCATGAACGCTATGTGCTTTCGGATTCAAGTAATCGGCGCGAATACGCCAGCTGCGATAATACAAGCTGCAGGCATGCGTGTATTATTTCTGCGCCGACCCACGGTGCCGCCTTTAGCGCTTGGGGAACGCCCGCAAAAGCGCCGTCATCCCCGCGAAAGCGGGGATCCAGTGTCGTAGCATTCAACTTCAAAAGTCGCTGGATTCCCGCTTCCGCGGGAATGACGACACCGTGACTTGTTCAATGTTTTTTTGCTTGTCTGACTCTCGAAGAAGGTATCCCGAAAATGACCGTACGCGTTGCCATCCCGGACCTGGTGTCCCCGTCGTATTTCCCCGCCATCGCTGCGGTGGAACTCGGCTTGTTCAAAAAAGAGGGCTATGACGCCGAGCTTGAGCTGGTGTTTCCGGTCACCCGCGCCTACCAGGAGTTGCACGACGGCAAATGGGATTTCATCGGTGGCGCGTCACATGCGCCGCTGTATGCCTTCAAGGACTGGGCTGGCGCGCGCATCCTGTGCGCGCTGTCGCAGAACATGTACTGGTTCCTCATCGTGCGCGCCGACCTGAAATTAAAACGCGGCGACCTCGCCGGCGTGCGCGGCCTGCGCATAGGCGCGGCGCCCGGTCCGGTGGACGGGCTGCGCCGCATGCTGACGCAAATCGGCATGAACCCGGATACCGACGTGAAAATCGGTCCCATTCCCGCGGCGGCCGGTGCCGGCGTGTCATTCGGCGTCAGTGCCGCCAAGGCGCTGGAGGCGGGCGAGATCGACGCCTTCTGGGCCAACGGCATGGGTTCGGACGTGGCGCTCAAGAGCGGCATCGGCACGCTGGTGCTCGATGCGCGCCGCGGCGACGGGCCGGCGGGCGCCATCGACTACTGCTTTGCCGCCTGGGTAACGACGGAAAAGCTGGTGACGGAAAACCCCGCGCTCGCACGCGCCTCCATCCGCGCCATCACCGGCGCGCAGCGCGCGCTTGCCGCCGACCCGGCATGCGCGACGCCGATCGCCAAAAAACTCTTTCCCGCGGCCGAGGCCGAAATGATCGCCGACCTGATCCGCCGCGATGCGCCCTTCTACGACCCGGCGGTGCCGCCCGGCAAAGTCGCGACAATGAACCGCTTTGCCCAAGACCTCGACCTGCTGTCGCGCGATGTCGCCTACGACAAGGTGGTCGCCACCGCGTTCAGCGATTTGTGGAAAAGCGCCTGAACCGGCACCGGGCAATCCACTGACGCGCCGGAGCGCGGTTTTAGGAGCGAGTAGCGCTTAACCAAACCATTCCCCCTCGTTCTTATTGTCATCCCCGCGAAAGCGGGGATCCATGGTGTTGGGTTTGTCCCTGTGCGACGAACCCCATGGGTTCCGGGTTCCGCTACGCGGCCCCGGAATGACAGGGTTTATTAAAAAAGCGTCGCGCGCGCTTGGTGCGGAATTCCCGCCGATTGCCCCGCCGGACGCTACTTGATGCGGGTGTTGGCGAGGGCCAACCGGTCGACCAAGTTGCTCGCCAGCGCACGGGTGAAGTGCAGTTGCGCGCCAACACTCATGCGCGCAAGCGCTGCGGGCTCGAATTCGGCGAGGGTGCTCTTGGTCATGGTGCTCACCGTCGCCTGGCGCAACATCTCGCCGCCGCGGATATAACCCATTTCACCGATGCACTCGCCGTGATCAACCAGGTTGAGCAGCCGCCCCTTTTGCGTCACCTTGACCTGGCCTTGCGCAAGGAAAAAAAAGTTCTGTCCCGGCTGGTCTTCGGTAATGAGGATTTGCCCCGGCTCGGCGCGCCGCCAGTTACCCGCCTGCACCAATTCCCAGGTTTCGGCGTCGGTAAGCGTGCTGAGCATGGCCACACGCTTGAGGGCGACGAATTTTTCGCTGTCGGGCACGGTCTGCGGGTCGCTCAAGAGCTGGGCCACCGCCGACAGGTCGGCGGCAAAATCGGCCCAGGTCGGGTAGCGTTGTTCGGGACGCTTGCCCATCGCCTGCAACACGATCTTGTCGATGGAAGGCGGCAGGCTGGGCCGCAGCTTTGACGGCGGCACCGGCGGTTCGGTCAAGACTTTTTGCTTGAGGGCCTCCATGTTCTCGGCGATGAACGGCCGCTGCCCGGTGAGCAGTTCGTAGAGCACCACACCGAGGCAGTACATGTCGCTGTGCAGGGTCAGCTCCTTGTGCGACAGCTGTTCGGGCGACATGTAGGCGGGCGAGCCGATGTTGGCCGTCTGCGCCACCTGCGCCTTGCGCAGCAGCGCGGCGCCAAAGTCGGCAATTTTCACCTCGGTGCCGCTGACCAGCATGATGTTCGCCGGCTTGATGTCACGATGGACGATGCCCTCGCGAAAAGCGTAATCGAGCGCCCAACAGCACTTAAAACCCACCTGCACCACGTCCTCCACCGACAGCATGGTGTCGACACGCAGGTGCTGCGACAAATCACCGCCTGGCACGTATTCCATGGCGATATGACCGGCCTCGTCGCCGACCACCGCATCGAGAATGGCGACGATATGCGGGTGTTTCAACTTGCCGGCAAGCGACGCCTCGTTGAGGAATTGCGCGCGGTAAATCGAACCGAACTCAGTATCGCGAAACACCTCGGGCTCAATGGTCTTTAAGGCCACCTCGGCGCCCGAGAAGGTATCCACCGCCAGATAGACGGTGCCGGTCGCACCCTTGCCAAGCATTTGCTTGACGGTGTACTTGCCTATTTGCAGGTCAAAGTCCATGGTGGCAATGATACCGCGATGCGGCGCATCACCCCAGTCCCGCCGCTCCTGGATGTTGTCTTGTGCGCCCTCGACATCGCCCTGGTCAGCGCGGTCATCGCACTGGGCGGATGAGCCCCGCGCCATCGGGTACAGGTCGTTCGTGCAGGCCTCGCCCGGCCTGAGTTTCTGATCAGCAGGGCCGCTTGGTGGCAAACTGGCGGTCTTGGTGAAACTCTTCCCCCTGCGTTGCGTGGCAAACTGGCGGTCTTGGTGAAACTCTCCCGCTTTGGCGATGAATAGTTGGCAATGAATATCCGGTTTCAGCGTCTGGTCGACCGTTATGTCGGCATTCCAATCTGCGCGGCGCTATCGCTGTTTGACCGGATTTTCGGCCCCAGCGTTCCCGCCGGCATGGTCGTGCGACCGCAAAACATCCTGGTGATACTGCTCTCGGAAATGGGCAGCCTGGTGCTGGCCGAGCCGATGTTCGCCCGGCTGAAGGCAAAATACCCCGAGGCGACGATTCACGTTTTGCTGTTTGCCAAGAACCGCGAGGTACTGGACCTGCTCGGCGTGGTGGCTCCGGGTAATGTGCTGACCCTCAATGACAAGGGCTTGCTGAGTTTTGCCGGCGACAGCCTCTCCGCGCTATGGAAATTGCGCGCGCTCAAGCTCGACGCGGTGCTCGACTGCGAGTTGTTTTCGCGTGTCAGCAGCATTTTTTTCTATTTGTCCGGCGCCAGGCTGCGCGCCGGCTTTCACCGCCACACCCAGGAAGGCCTGTACCGCGGTTCCTTCATCAACCGTCCGGTGCTTTACAACCCCTACCGCCACCTGACCCTGCAATTGCTGGCCATGGTCGCGGCGCTCGAATCAAAAACCTTTCCGCTGACCAAGGACCTGCCGGTGGCGATGCCCGGCGGGCCACCGCCGCTTGAGTTCAAGCCGGGCGAACTGGAAGAGGCGGCCACGCGCTTGCAGTCCGATTTTCCGGCGATCGCCGGCAAGCGCCTCGTCCTCATTTACCCGAGCGGCGGCATGTTGCCGATACGCGCCTGGCCACTTGAATCCTATGCCAGCCTGTGCACCAGCCTGCTCAAAGAGGGCTACGCCGTCGGCGTGGTCGGGCTCACCGAAGACAAACCCCTGGGTGAGGCGCTGGTCAGGCAAAGCGGCAGCACGCTGTGCATAGACCTGACCGGTTACACAAAATCCGTGCGTCACCTGCTGGCGCTGTTTCATCGCGCCGACCTGCTGATCACCAACGACGGCGGACCGGGACAGTTCGCCGCACTGACGAGCATTCCCTCCATCGTGTTTTTCGGGCCGGAAACACCGCTGCTCTACCGCTCGCTGTCGGCGAATGCGTGGTGTTTTCACCTCGCCCTGCCCTGCTCACCCTGCCTGACCGCCTACAACCACCGCGCTTCGCCCTGCGATGGCGACAACCAGTGCCTGAAGCAAATCACCCCGGACGAGGTGCTGGCCAAGGCGCACGAGCTGCTCGCCGCCGGCCGATCTTCATCGACAGGAATCGCATGACGCTCATTCAACGGGCGATGCGAGATCCGCTGGTGATGCGGGTCTTGAAATGGCGTTTCCTCAAATTCGGCACGGTCGGCGCATCCGGAACCGTGGTCAACCTGGCGGTGTTGTATATCGGGCAGGAATTTTTGTTCAGTGCCATCGCACAGCCGGAAACACGGCTGAATTTTTCCCTCGCCGGGGCAATCCTGGTTGCCACCATTAATAACTTCACCTGGAACCGCATCTGGACCTGGCATGACCGCAGGCACATGCAGGTCAAACCGGTACTTACCCAATTCGTGCAATACGCCCTCGCCTGCTGGCTGGGCATATTGCTGCAAGTGGTGTTTACCAAGATTCTGGTGGTCTATTTGCACTACCTTCTTGCCAATCTCATCGCCATCGTCGGTGCCAGCGTGTTCAATTTTGTCGTCAACGACTTGTGGACCTTCCGCCACCGCAAGCCGCCGGTTGGCGATGCCGACAAACCGGCGCGAAAGCACGGCTGACTGATGTTGTCACACATGTCGTCACACAGGCCGCCGCCAAGCTCGCGCTCGCGTACCCTGCTCTACGGCCTGGCCATGCTGCTGGCCGTAGTAGTCTATTTTTTCGGCCTCGACAGCCAGCACATCCCGAAAAACGGCGACGAGAACGTCTATGCCCACATCACGCGGCTGACCGCCGCCTCGGGTCACTGGCTGCCGCTGCAATCCGAACTCAACGCCATGCGCAACACCAAGCCGCCGCTGCTGTTCTGGCAGGGCATGGCCTCGACCGGGCAGGGACAAGACTGGACACTGTGGAATTTGCGCTACCCGAACGTGATTTACACCCTGCTCACCGCCGCGATGGTGTTCCTGCTCGGCTGGCGGCTGTCGCAAAATTTTTCGCGTGGCGCTGTCGCCGCGCTCGCCTTCCTGGCGTTTTTCAGCACCTACCGCTATGGCCGGCCGTTCCTGACCAATGCACCGGAAACCTTCTGGCTGTTTTTGCCGTTTTTTATCCTGCTCTACTGCAAACAATGGGCGTTTGCATCGCGCTGGCTGCCGTCCGTACTGGGCCTGATCATCGGCATCGGCCTGCTGTACAAATCCTTCGCACTGCTGTTGCCGGTGGGCGTGGGCTTGTGCTGGTGGTATCTGCAGCAACGCGACTACCGGCTGGGCGATTTCATCCGCACCGATGTCCCGAAACTGCTTCTGGTTGCGGTGATTTCACTCGCCATGTTCGGCCTGTGGTTCGTGCTCGACCCGGATCCGCAGTCGGTATGGCAGGAATTCGTGATGAAGGAAAATGCCGGCAAGTTCGACCCGGCCGGCGCGTCGTACCTGTCCAAGCTATTGTGGGGCAGTTCCAGCGTCTGGACCATGTTCCTCGGCCTGCCGATCAACGCCGGCCTGCTCGCCCTGCCGGTGGCGGTGCTGATGTTCGATGCGCTGCGCCATCGCAAGCAACTCAGCGACGATGAAAAACTGCTGTGGCTATGGTTGCTGGCGATGATCCTGGTGTTCAGCCTGCCCAGCCAGCGCTCGAGCCGCTACCTGCTCGCGGCGATGCCCGCGCTGGCGGTGCTGTGTGCGCTGGGCTGGGAGCGGCTGCACCGCGGCTGGTTCATCGCCACGCTGCTTGTTTGCGCGACGGCGCTGGCGCTGTTGGTGTGGCTGTCACTACAGCTGCAGGCGGCCGTTCCCGGCGGCGCGCTGTATTCGCCGCCTTACTGGCTCTTGCTGCTGGCTGCAGCCGCGTTTTTACTGGCGGCAATGCTGCTGCCGGCGCTCACCCGCCCCGGCACCACGGTGGCGGTGCTGCTGGTGTTTTTATCGGCGGCGGCCTTCCTGCGCCCGTTTGACGGCGAGCGCGGGAATTTCAGCGCCGAAGCGCAACTGCAGGTGGCCGGCAAGCCGGTATGGGTACCGTATGATTTCAACGCCAAGTTCGAGGCCTACCGTTTCTTGTTACCCACGGCGGATATCCAGGGTTATCGCGAAACGCGCGACACGAAGGCCGATGAGCTGGCGCGGCATTACGCCTTGTTTGCCGTACGCCTTCCGCTGGGCACCGCGGCCGGCGCGCCCTGCAGCGGCTGCCGCGTCATCGCCGAACGGCTGGATTTACGCGGCCGGCATTCCTCCGCCGAACTCAACGAAATTCTTCACGGCAGGGTGTTCGAGAATATTTTCCAGAAAGAGCTGCTGGTCGAATCAGCGGTGGCTGCGCGATGAATGGCGCCCTGAACACGGCAGCGCCCCGGCGGATGCGGGCCGGCGGCTGGGTATGGGTGCTCATCCTGGTTGCCTTCACCGCCGGTTTCTACAAGACGGCGCAACGTCCCCCGGCGAGCTTGTTCCAGGTGCCGACCAAGGCACAAGCGGCCGGAACGATTTCCGGGACAGCGCAATCGACCGATGCCGCGCCGCGTTCGCGTTTCCTTACCCCGCTTGCCGGTCCGCACCGCCACGCCGCATCGCTGGTCGAACTGGCGGACGGACGCCTGCGCGCCTTCTGGTTTTCCGGCAGCCGTGAAGGCGCGGCGGATGTCGAAATTCACAGCGCGGTGTTCGACCCGAAACAGGCGCGCTGGACGGAAGAGACTACAGTCATTGACCGAAAAAGCACGCAGGCGGGCTTGTCGCGCTTCATTCGCAAGCTGGGCAATCCGGTGCCGGTACGCGTCGCCGATGGCCGGCTGCACCTGTTCTTTGTCACCGTTTCGGTCGGCGGCTGGGCCGGCAGCTCGATCACGGTAATCAGCTCAAGTGATGAGGGCAAAACCTGGGGGCCGGCGCGCCGCTTGATCACCTCGCCATTTATCAATATCAGCACCCTGGTCAAGGGCACACCTATTTTGTACGCCGATGGCAGCATCGGGCTGCCGGTGTATCACGAGTTCCTCGGCAAGTTCGGCGAGTTGCTGCGCCTCACCGCCGACGCAACCCTACTCGACAAGCAGCGCTTGAGCCACGGCTACAGCAGCCTGCAACCGGTGGTGCTGGTACGTGACGCCACGCATGCGCAGGTGCTGATGCGCGCCGCCGGGGAGGCGAGCGCCAATCGCGTCATCGGCACCGGCACGGCCGATGCCGGCCGCACCTGGACGCCGGCGGAAAAAACCGCGCTGCGCAATCCGAGTGCCGCAGTGTCCGGATTCAGCCTGCCCGATGGCCCGCTGCTGGTGGTGGCGAACGACATCGAGGCCAATCGCGATGCGCTATCGCTGCTCGCCTCGGGTGATGGCGGCAAGACCTGGCGCACGCTGGCCACGCTGGAGGACCAGTCGGCGCGATCGCAAGGCGGACTGGCCGAGGGCGCGTTTGTCGCCACGGCGCGCAGGTTTGCAGCCGCCGGCGACAGCGCAATGGCGCAAAAGGATATCGACGCCCTGGCCGAGGCGTCGCGGCAGCGCCAGTGCGCCGCACAAGGCTGCAGCTTCGAGTTCTCCTACCCCTACATCATCCGCAGCGCGCAAGGCGACGCACACCTCGTCTATACCTGGAACCGCAGCGCCATCAAGCATGTCGAATTTTCACGCGCCTGGCTGGATCTGCGCCTGAAGGAAGCGGGGATCGCGCCGTGATGCCCTACACCGACTTGACGGGCCTCGCCGGCATCGCGTTGGCCGCGGCCGTGGTGTTGCACTCGCTTTCCGGCCGGCCAAATGAAAAGGTAAAGGCGCGTGCGCCGGCGCTGGTTCTCGGCGGCCTGTTCGTGTTGATGTTATTGCCGCTGCCATTAATCGACCTGCCCCTCGCCGGCTATGTTCGCGGCGCCATCGGTGATTTGAGCATCACCAGCGTGCTGTTGCTTGCCCTTGTGGCCGCGTCGCGTTGCGGATTGGAGGCGGGCACCGCTGCAAGCGGCTCCGACCCGATGCGCAAACGCGCGTCGCTGCTGCTGCCGCTGGCGGCCGGCTGTGCGCTTTATCCGCTGGCACTGGGCGCAACGCAACTCGATCCCTATCAATGGGGCTTTGGCGAGCCGTGGTTCCTTGCGGCATTGTTGCTCGTTGCCATCCTCGCCAAATTGCTTCGCCTGCCGCTGGTCGCCGCGTCGATTGCCCTGGCGGTGCTGGCTTGGGTGACCGGCTGGTATGAATCGGCCAATCTCTGGGACTATTTGCTCGACCCGATGCTGTGCCTGTTTGCGCTCGGCCGCCTGCTGGCAATGACTGTTACAGGGTCACAAAAGCAGCCAACTTGAGTTGGCTGCTTTTGTAAAAAAGGCGTCCTCCCGGTAACAATTGCTTACCCATTTAACCGCTGAAACGGACTACCCTTTTTACATCAAGTCAGCGGAGGATGCCGCCGTGAAACGCATCAGCACAGCTTTGGGATTGGCCCTCGCCCTCATCTTCAGCGTCGCCAGCACATCAGCCCTGGCAGGGGGACCTTACTATGGCCATGGCGGCCATGGTGGCTACTACGGACCGCGTGTTGGATTCGGCGTTTATTTCGGCGGGCCGGGTTATTACGGCCGGGGCTATCCGTATTACGGCTTGCCCTATGCCTACGGCTATGGACCCGGGTATTACTATCCTCCGGCGGTGATTACCGTTCCATCAGCACCCATCACCTACATCGAACAGCCTCCGGTGGTTCAGCCCGCCCCGCAAGCGCAACAGGCGTGGTGGTATTACTGCACCGACTCCAATGCCTATTACCCGTGGGTCAAGGAATGCGCCAGCCCATGGAAACGCGTGGCACCGGTACCCTCGCCACAGGGGTGATTATGAATACCGTGCTAAAACATTCGCTGCTGTCCAGCCTGCTGTTACTTGGTGCCTGCGTCAGTGTTCCCCAGGGCCCGAGTGTCATGGCGCTGCCCGGTAGCGGCAAGGACTTCGGCCAGTTCCGCTTTGACGACCAGGAATGCAGGCAGTTTGCCAATCTCCAGGCTAACGGCAGCAACCCCGGCCAGGCCGCGAACGAAAGCATGGTCGCGAGCGCAGCCGTGGGCACGGCGGTGGGCGCGATCGCCGGCGTCGCCATAGGCGGCAGCAGCGGCGCGGGTGTTGGCGCCGGCGTCGGCCTGGTGACCGGCACGATGGTCGGCTCGGGCAGCGGTTATGCCTCCGGTTACGCGGCGCAACAGCGCTACGACAATGCCTATGTGCAATGCATGTACGCAAAAAACAACAAGGTTCCGGTGCAAGGCCGCTTCGAGACCCGTCAGGGCGGCCAGTCGGTCGCGGCGGTACCGCCGCGGCAAGCCCCGTCGGTTGTCACGCCATCGTTGCCGCCCGCGGGCACACCTTATCCGCCGCCACCGCCGGGCTATCGTTAATCCGCGTTAGTCGCCCGGCCCTGGCTGGCCGGGCGGGAAAGAGTCAACGTATACTGACGGGGTCCATCCAGAAGGCCTCGCCATGCAAACCCTCCGTACCCGCCACACCCAGGGCATCCTCGCCGCAACGCTCTTCACCGGCGCGCTGATTGCAACGACTCCCGCGATGGCGCAAAACACCGCGGCCTTCGAGCCCGCACCTTCGCTGCCCGCCGCGGACATCGCCCCGGCCACGGCCATCAAGAGTCCGCTGCACAAACTGGCCGAGTCGGTGAAGATCGATAATTATTTCGGCGTATTCGTCATCGAGTCGAACTTCGGCAAATTTACCGTCACCGGTGTTCCAATGTTGAATGCGCGGGTACACGAGTTGCAGGCAATAGAAAAACTGCAAAAAGTCAGCCAGAGCGCGGCGTTCCAGGACGCACTGAAAAATTCTGCCACGGCCCTGGGCAAATTCGCCGAAACCGCGGTAAGCGATCCGGGCAAGGCGGCGGAGAGCGTCGGCAAGGGCGTAAGCACGGTATTTGGCAACATCAGCTACCTGGCAAAAAAGGGGGCGGATTCAGTCGGTGATACCGCCTCGGACATGACCTCGTCGCGCGCCAAGCCCGCCGCCAAAGCGGCGCCCGCCGGCGAACCCGAGCCGCCGTCCTTCACCGGCGACCCGTTTGGCTACAACAAGGCGCGGCGCGAATGGGCCAAGCAACTGGGCATCGACCCCTACACCAGCAATCCGGTGTTGCGTCCGCTGCTCGATAACGCCGCACAAGCGACGTTCGCGGGAAATTTTGCCATCAGCTCGACCATTGGTGCGATTGCCGCACCGGCAAGCCTCGCGGTCAGCTTCGACGCCACGGTGCGCGACTCGGTATGGAACCAGTCGCCCCTCGACCTGGCGCAGGCGAACGAGAAAAAGCTGCTCGCGCTGGGCGTGGATGCGCGCGTCGTGCGCGACTTTTTGCGCAGCAAGTGGTTCACGCCGACGCTGCAAACCGGACTGACCGCAGCACTGGTGCGATTCGGCAAGATCGGCGGCATTGACGCGGTCATCCGCGCGGCGGCGGTGACCCAGGGCGAAACACGCGCGCGCTTCCTCGTCGATTCGGTGCGCATGCTGGTCCTGCATCACGAAAAATCGGGGCCGCTGGCATCGATCAAGATGAGCAACCTCGTCCCGGTGGGGGTCACCAAGGACGGTGCCCTGGTGGTGTCGGTGGCGGTGGACTACGCCTCCTGGGACAAGGGCGCGGCCAGCTTCACCACGCGCAAGGAACTCACCGGAAAACAAAAGATCCTGCTGGTCGCCGGCAAAACCAGCGCGCGTGCACAACAGGAACTCGCCAAGTCCGGCTGGACGGTGAAGGCCGGGCAGCGTCCCTGACGGGTCGGCGCCTTGCCGCGCGCCCCTTAGCGGCACGGCCTTATCGCAGCGATTATTCAGGTTTTGGCGGTGAAGTCCATGTCGTCACCACCAGCAGGTGGCGGTGCGGGACGTGCCGCTGCAGGAGCTGGCACCGGCGCGGGGGGCGGTCTTGCCGCTGCCGCCGGTGCGACGGCACCACCGGCGGCAGCGGCCTTGGCGGCGGCACGCTGCGCCGCCGGAGGCAGCTGCTGCGGCGCGCCGGCGGTGGCGCCAAGCGGCACCGGCACACCGGTAAGAATCGCCTCGAGGTCGCGCAGGACGGCGGCCGTATCCATGGCGGCGCGACCCTGCCCGCGCAACAAAATGCGTGAGGGCAGATCAAGCAGGCGGCCTTCGGCGAGACGCATGTTGGCGGCGACCGTCAATACCGGCACGAGGTGGGTGTTGCGGAATCCGGGCTCGGCGCGATCGAACGCGTCGATGATCGCCTGCTGCGAACGGGCGATGCCGGCCAAGAGCTCGGCGAGTTGTTCGTTGGTGATGGTCATGCTCTCTCCCGGTGAAATAGTGGGCTGTTGCGCCCGGCGCCGTTAATAAAGTCAGGCCGGCACGGCCATGCCGCGCTTCACCGCCGGACGCGCGCTGATGGCGTCGAACCAGCGTTTGACGCGTGGAAAATCATTCAGGTCGGTCTGGTGCCATTCATGGCGAGAAACCCACGGATAGGTGGCGATGTCGGCGATGGAGTATTCGCCGGCAAGGTAGGGCATTTCTCCCAGGCGCTTGTCGAGCACGGCATAGAGGCGGTCTTTTTCCTTGCTGTAGCGTTCAATGCCGTAGGGCACCTTTTCCTTGGCCGCGCGGACAAAGTGATGCACCTGGCCGAACATCGGGCCGACACCGCCCATCTGGAACATCAGCCATTCGAGCGCCTTATAGCGGCCGCGATCGGTCTTGGGCAGGAATTTGCCGGTCTTGCCGGCGAGGTAAATCAGGATCGCGCCCGACTCCATCAGGCTGATCGGCGCGCCGTCCGGACCATCCGTGTCGACAATGGACGGAATCTTGCCGTTGGGGTTGATTTTCAGGTAATCGGCGGTGAATTGCTCGGTATTGGTGCCGATGTTGATCTTGTGGGTGTTGTACGGCAGGCCGCACTCCTCCAGCATGATGGACACCTTGCGCCCGTTGGGCGTGCCCCATGTGTACAGCTCAATCATTTGCTCTCTCCTGCTGTTGCCGTGCTGACCTGCCCCGCATCCGATTTGCCGGAAAATCAGCACGCATTGATCGGTGGCGTTATCCGCCGTATTTGCCGGCGCAAGCTCACGCCACGCCGGGGCACAAAGTGTACAACAGGCGGGAACACGGGTAGCGGAGTAGGATAGCGCATGCTCAAGTGGCTGCTCATTCTGGTCGTTGCGCTGGCGGTGCTCACCGCGCTTTCACCCTGGCTGGCACGGCTGGGCCTTGGCCGACTGCCCGGTGATGTCACGATTCGCATGCGCGGCCGCACCTACCCGCTGCCTTTCACCACGACCATTCTGTTGTCGCTGCTGCTCACCCTGGTAAGCCGGGTGGTCTAGCCATGTTGCGAGCGCCGGCCTTCACCGCCTGTCTCGCCCGGGTTTTTGTAACCCTGCTGCTTGTCACCCCAGCGCGCGCCGCCGAACCCTTGGCGTCGCTGCTGCCGGGCGAAGCCATGGTAGAACGCATGCTGCGCGCGGCCAAACTGGGTCCGACCGATTACCTCATCGACCTGGGCACCGGCGACGGCCGCATCGTGCTCGCGGCCGCGCGCCGCTTTGGCGCGCGTGCGCACGGCATCGACGCCGATACCACCGTGGTCGCGCTCAACACCCAGCGGGCGCAAAGCATGGGGCTTGCGGGTCGCGCCAGCTTTGCCAAAAGCGACGCACTGGAGGCCGATCTGGCCAAGGCGAGCGTTGTCGTCGTGTCCAGCCCCGTCGCCTCCACTGCTGGAGCACCGGCTTCGCAACTGGGCCCACGGCTGTTCGCGCTCAAACCGGGCTCGCGCGTGCTCGCCTTGCAGGCCGGGTTGGGGGAATGGGCGCCCGATGAGGTGCTCAGTGTTGATGGACGCACCGCTTATTTGTGGGTTGTCCCGGCGCTGGCCAACGGCATGTGGCAACTGCGGCTGGGCGGGCCGGGGTCGCGCCGTGACGACCGGCTGCGCATCACCCAGCGCTACCAGACGGTGGCGGGCGAACTGCTGGCCGGCGGCGACGCGCTGCCCCTCACCGAGGCCACCTTGCGCGGCGACCTTATCACCTTTGCCGTAAGCGACCGCCGCGGCAATGTGCGGCGGTTTTTCGGACACATCCAGGGCAATCGCATCAGCGGCACCTCACTAGCGGCAGGCGGCGCCACGCGCAAGTGGGAGGCACAGCGCATGGCGCCACGCTAGTCGGCTCTTATCCCAGGGTTTGCAAAAGAGCGCCATGGCCGAATGGTACTTACTTAAGCAAACTCCGTCATTCCGGGGCCGCGCAGCGGAACCCGGAATCCATGGGGTTCGTCGCTCAAGTACAAACTCAACCCCATGGATCCCCGCTTGGCCGTTCCTCGAAACTTCGCCTCGCTTCGCGAGTCTCGTTTTCGCGGGGATGACGACAATCGGGGGTGAGGGGCTTAAGTAAGTACCATTCGACCATGCCCCCTTTTCGCTTGCCGGCTATTGCGGCTTGGGCGTTTCAGCTTTGCCCGGGCCCATGCCCGTGCCTTTGTGGTGCTCGGACCGGTGCGCGACCATAAAGCTGCGCAGTTCGTCCTGCGTCACCTTGCCGTCCTTGTTGGCATCAATGGCGTCGAAGTCCCGGGCCAGGCGCGGCATGCTTTTCTCGGCCTCGGCCTTTGACAAGGCACCGTCGCCGTCGGTGTCGGCCTTCTTGAACTTTTCATCGAAGCGCGGTTTGCCCTGTTCACCGCCTTTGCCGCCATGGTGCGCAGCCATACGGGTCTGCATGTAGGTGCGAATTTCATCCTGAGTAACCTTGCCGTCCTTGTTGACGTCGATAGCGGCAAAGTCCCGCGCCAGGCGCGGCATGGCTTTTTCCGCCTCGGCCTTGGACAGTGCGCCGTCACCGTCGGCGTCGGCTTTCTTGAAATCGGCCTCAAAGCGCTGCTTGTATTGTTCGCGCCTTTGTTCCGATTGTTCGCGCGATACACCGGAGCGGCGTTCGTCGTTGGCGGCCGGCGGCGTCTGCGCCCAGGCGGCGGTGGTAATGGACAGCAGCGAAAGAATGAATGCGGTGCGTTTCACGGGTGCTCCTTTATTGGGGTGTGTGGATCACATGCTAGGCCGGATTTGCCGCCGTGACACAAGCTGTAACCGGGAATTACATCTTTTACAGCTTGCAACCGGGCTCAGCGCGCGCCGCCGGAACCGCTCTTGCGCTCCCTGGCATCACGCCGGGCCTGGAGGTAAGCGCGCAGTTCCTCGCGTGTGACAAAGCCGTCGTGATCGGCGTCAACCGCGTCAAAGTGCCGCGCCAAGCGGCGCATTTGCGCCGCGGCCTCATCGCGACTGAGCCGGCCGTCGCCATTGCCATCGGCGCGGGTGAATTGCTCGTCCAGCCCGTTCTTGCCACTTTTACCACCACTCCACGCTCGCGTACCGCGGCCCCTGTTCCAGGCACGCAGTTCATCGGGGGTGATCTGGCCGTCATGGTTGGCGTCAATGAGGTCAAAATTGGCGGCCAGATCCGGCGCACCCGCCGCCTCGGCGCGGGAAATCATGCCATTGCCATCGGTATCGATCTTTTGCAACAACTTGCCGGAGCGCCCGCCGGCCGGAGCGGCTGCGGCGAGGGCGGGGAGCAGCAGCAACAGGCAAGTCAGGCGTTGGAACATGGGTAAAACAACGGCGTCGGCCTGCGCCGGGTTGACCACGCCTAGCGGGCGGTGCGCACGGGTTCGAGACGCAGGTTCACCTGCTTGATGTTGGCGCGGCCCTTCAGGCGTATTTCCAGCTCGCCGAGTTTTTCGCGCATGGCGGCGCCGACAAATATTTGCGGGTTCGACGGTTCGAGCTTTTCGGCGCGTTCGCGCGCGGCGATGCCCGCCTTGGCGATGTCAAACGCATCGATGAAGGACAGGCTGCGGCGCAAGGCCTCGTTGAAATAAGCACGGCCGAAATAAGTGAACTCCTCGTCGTTGGTGCAACCGAATGACTGCCGGTCGGCGGCCGCGGCGGTGATGATCAGCGTGTTGTCATCCTTGAGCGGCTCGACAAAGCCGCCGGAATAACACGCCGATATGACCAGCGCCTTCCACTTGATGCCGCTCTCGGCGAGGATGCGCGACAGCGCCGCCGGCGTGAGTTGCGCCAATTGGAGCGGCGGCAACTCAAAGGCGAGCTCGCCCCCCTCCGAGCCGTGCGTGGTGATATTGAGGAACAGCACATCCTCGTCGGGATTCATCACCGTGGCGATACGTGCGAGCGCGAGGCGCAGGTGGGTGACCGTGGCGATGGGCAGTTCACCCAGGGTTCCCGGATTGTTGGAGAGCAGTATGTTACGGCCGGCGGCATCAAAACGCTCGCCCAGCAATTCGTCGACCATCGCCAGTTCCCGGCCAAACACGTCCTGCGTGGCGAACGGCGCCATGCCGAGAAAGTAAAAATCGGTCACGCCGGGACGCTCTGGCTCGAGCGCATCAAGTTGCGCGATCAACAGGGGTGTTTGCGCATGGAACAACTGCTCCTGCGTAATCGAGGCCGTGCCGCCGTCTTCATCGTCTTGCTGCGGCGCGGCCTGCCATAATTCTGCGCGCGGCAGGGCAAACAGGAAAACCGCCAGCAGCGCCGTCAACAAACCGCTTGCAGCCAGCGCACGCGGCCAGTTCCACCACGCAAGCAGCGCAACGACACGCAGGATCACCGCCAGCGACCAGGCGAGATAGGCGTAATAGAACAGCATGGCCCAGGCCGGAGGCAATATTTGCGCGCCCAGCACTATTTGCAGGGCTGTACCGGCGATTTCGAACAGCGCATCCGGGGCGATGAGCAGAAGTGCAAAGGCCAGCAGCAATTCGCGCCGGCCGTACAGCCCGGCAATGACCAGGCATACCAGCAGGGTCAGCGGCACCTGCAGCAACGGAATGGTCAGGGCCGACAGGTTGAGCACACCGGGAAAACCGACGCGCAGCATGCCCGCCCCCAGCCAGACCAGCAGGTTGAACACGAACAGAACGACATAGTCCTCGGCCGAGACACGAAAATCCAGCGGCCTTACCCTGAGGAACAGCGCCAGGCGCGTCCCGGACAAGACGTTTTGCCTGAGGCCGCGCAGCAACGAAGCAGCAAGCGCGTGCATTCAGGCGCCTGTCGCGGGCGCGGCGCCGCCAAGCGCGGCTTGCACGGCGGCGACGCGGGCCGCCAATACGCGCGCTGCAATATCGCTCTTGTCACCGGCAGCGGCAATCGCGCCGGCATTGACGGCGGCGGCGGCCAGGGCCCGTTCGATGCGCAGGCGTGGCAGCCAGGGGTCGACTTGCGCGCCTCCAGCACGCACCCTTTCACACAGACAAACATCAAGCAGACCGTCGTAACGCTCGGGCCGGCGGAAAGCGTCACCCGCCTGCAGCAAGGCAACCAGTTCGGGAGCGCCGGCCGTCTCGGCGGCGGCAATGCGCGCGTACAGCTTGGCGGCAAGGACCGCCAGGTCGCGGCATTCGCCCGGCGCCTTGACCCGCTGCGCCAGCGCGTCGGCGTGTTCGCCGGCAAGGCCGAGGGCACAAACGGCAAAACGCACCGGCAGGGGAAACTTGCGCTGCGCGGCGTGCTCAAGCCCGCGCAATGCGGGCAGCGGGTCGGCGGCATGCGCCGCTGCCTCGGGCAGCATGGCGGCCAGCGCGCCGCATTGCGCCAACAAGGCAAACATGCGCGCCGGCGCATCCTCCATCAGGCCTTTGGCGAGCTCCTGCCAGACGCGTTCAGGCACCAGCGCATCGACTTCTCCGGAAGCGGCCATGGTGCGCATCAATTGCAGCGTCGCCGGGGCGATGGCAAAGCCAAAGCGCGCGGCAAAGCGCGCCCCGCGCAGGATACGTACCGGGTCTTCGACAAACGCGGCACCGACATGGCGCAACACACCGACCTTGAGGTCGGCAAGACCGCCATGCGGATCGATGAGGGTGCCGTCGGCGTCGCGGGCCATGGCATTGATGGTGAAATCACGCCGCGCCAGGTCCTGCTCCAGTGTGACATCCGGCGCGGCGTGCACCTGGAAGCCCTTGTAGCCGGGCGCGGTCTTGCGCTCAGTGCGCGCGAGGGCATATTCCTCGTGGGTTTGCGGATGCAGGAACACCGGAAAATCCCTGCCCACCGGGGTGTAACCAAGGCGGATCATTTCTTCGGGGGTTGCGCCGACGACCACGTAGTCGTGGTCCTGCACCGGCAGGCCGAGCAGCCGGTCGCGTACCGCACCGCCGACCTCGTAGACCTTCATGCCGCGGTCACGATCGGGGCACGCGTGCGGGCTGCTTCTTACACATACAATTCGTCGCCGGGCACAACCTCGGTCTCGGCACGCGCACCGTCCACCCACTCGCGCACCGACGCCAGTTGGCGCACGGCATCGCAGTATTTCTGCGCCGCGGCAGGCAGTGCGACCGCGTAGGTCATGAATCGCGTCACCACCGGCGCGAAATAGGCATCGGCGATGCAAAAATCACCGAACAGCAGGTCGCCGCCGGTCGCCTGTTCGCGACAGGTTTGCCACAACGCGCAAACACGGTCGATGTCGCGTTGCACTTCTGCGCTCATGCCCTTGCCCGGGTGCGACGCGCGGATATTCATCGGCATCGCACTGCGCAGGCTGCGAAAACCGCCGTGCATTTCGGCGCAGGCGGCGCGGGCCAGCCGGCGCAACCGCGCATCGGCGGGCCACAACTTCTTTTGCGGATACATCTCGGCCAGCGTTTCGCAAATAGCCAGCGAGTCCCACACCGCTGCGCCGTCAATCAACAACAACGGAACCTGGCCGTTGGGCGAGCCGTAGGCCTCGATGCCGCGCACCTTGACCTCATCGGTGAACTTGAGTTGTACCTCGTCAAAGTCAATGCCGGCCTGGCGCAGCACAATCCACGGCCGCATCGACCAGGACGAGTAGTTCTTGTTGGCAATTGCGAGTTGCAGCTGCACGTCTTACCTGCCGGCGCGGACGCGGAACAGGTTGAAGCGTGCGCGCGGATCGGCGCCCCCCAAATAGGACGGTGCCACCGACTCGAGCGTCGTGGCTTCGATGCCAAAAGGCAGTGGCGCATCGCTGGTGCTATCGAGCTCCATCGAGCGCAGGTTATCGAGCGTCATCAGCGAACCGGGCAGCAATTCCAGTGAACAGGCCTGCAGGCCGGAGAGGATCTTGCCCAGGCCGATGATGGGGCGCTCGCATCCGATCACGCGACCGGTGTAGGCGACCAGTTCGCGCAGGGTGTAGACGCGCGGCCCGACCAGGTCATAGGCCTTGCCGTGGCTGGAACGATCGGCGAGGCTCATGACAAAAGCGCGCGCCACGTCGCCGACATAGACCGGCTGGAAGCGCGCCTCTGAGGAGCCAAGCGGCATCAGCGGAAAATACCGCAACAGGCTGGCAAACAGGTTGAGGAAGCTGTCTTCGGGCCCGAACACCACGGAGGGCCTGAATACGGTCACGGCAAGACAGTCCGCGGCGGCCAGCACAGCAGCCTCGCCGGCGGCCTTGGAACGCAGGTATTCGCTGGGCGCGTCGTTCGCTGCACGCAACGCTCCCATGTGCACAAAGCGCGGCACGCCCGCGGCAATACACGCGGCGACCAGGGTTTTGGGCAGCTCGACATGCGCCTCGGCAAAATCGCGTCCGTAAGGCATGCCGGCGCGGCTGTGCAGTATGCCCACCAGGTTGATGACGGCATCGCAACCGGCAAACAGGCGCGCCAGCGTGGCCGGGTCGTTGATCGCGGCATCGACCACACCCACGGTGGGCAGGGTGATGAGATGCTTGGCGCGCTCGCGCCGGCGCGTCGGCACGATGACCTGGTGCCCCTGCGCGGAGAGCAGGCTGACAATATGGCGGCCGATGAATCCGCTGCCGCCGATGACGCAAATTTTTGACATGTTTTTACCCGATCAAAAAGCCCGGCAACCTCCCAGGAAGGAAGGTGCGACCAATGCCATTTTACTGCTCCGACTCGTCTTTCAGTGCCAGCGTCTTGTCCGAACCCTGGCGCGCCGGGATGGTGCCCATGCGCGCCTTGAGCGAGCGCATCGGGTCGCCCAGGATTGCGGCGTAATAGACGGTGTTGATCATCACCTTTTTGACGTAATCGCGCGTCTCGTCAAAGGGGATGCTCTCGGCGTAAATAGCGCCCTCTAGCGGGCGCGCGTCGCGCCAGCGGCGGGCGCGGCCAGGCCCGGCGTTGTAGGCCGCGGCGGCGAGCACCGGCGAACCGCCCTGATCATCGAGGACGTGCTTCAGATAGGCGGTTCCAAGGCGCACGTTGACATCGATGTCGTTGACCCGCGCCTGGCTGAAATTATTCATGCCGATCTTGCCGGCGATCCATTTCGCCGTCGCCGGCATCAACTGCATCAGACCGGAGGCGCCGACCGAAGACTTGGCGCCGGTAATAAAGCGACTTTCCTGGCGCACCAGTCCGAGCACCCAGGGCTCCTCCAGTTGCAGCGCGCGCGCCGACTCGGCAAACACCTGGCGGTGCGGCGCGAGGTAGCGCAGCGAAAAATCGTGCTGCGCCAGGGTGCGATCGGCGGTGCTGATGGCGCGGTCCCAGATTTCGAACTTGCGCGCATGGTCGGCGGCGGCAAGCAAAAAGCGGTCATCGGTGCCGCGTATCGCCCACAGCCATTCACGCGTCGCCTCGCTGCGCATGTCGAGCCGATACAGCGCCAGTGCGCGCTTCAGGCCCGGGTTGGCCGCGGCCGCGGCGACCTCTTCCTTGGTCGGAACGGCGACCTTGGCGGGAATTTCAACGGCGCGCCCAAGTTCCTCGGCGGCGAGGCGGCCGTAAAAATGGTGCTCGTCGGCGACGCGCGCAAACAGCTTGTGCGCGTCGGGAATATTGCCCAGGGCGTGCTGCGCGCGGCCTTCCCAATACACCCAGGCCGGTTCGTTTCGTTGCAACACGTCCATGCGCCCGGTCGCCGCGAGCACCGCCGCCCAGTCGGCTTGGCGCAAAGCGATGCGCACATACCAGGCAAGCTGGTCGTTGGAAAGCACCGCGTCGGCGGTGTCGCGATACCAGGCGAGGGACTCCGGCAGCAGGCGCCGCGCGCCGGCAAAGCCCAATTGCCCCCAGACGTAGGCGCAATCCTCGGCGGAGAATTTTTCCCGCAGCCTGGCGTCCCAATAACTTGCGGCAACCTGCGGATCGTTCTTGGCCAGGCGCATCAGCGCAAAAATCACCAGCTCGCGCGCCGGTCGCGCTGCAAGGTTTCCGACTTTTTCCAGATAACGCACCGGCGACTGGTTGACGGTGTCGAGCTGGCGCGTATCGAGCGCCTCTTCACGCGGCAGGTAAGCGGCGGTGCGCTTGGCCTGCCCCACCTGCCCGGCTTCGACCAGCAGGCGAATACGGTTCCACACCTCGACCGAGGTGTAGCGCCCGTTGGCGAGCAAGGCCTCGGCCAGCACGACACAGCCCTCGGGCAATTCCTTTGGCGTGTTCCAGTAGCGCCGCACTTCGGCAAGCGCACTGTCATCCTGCTGGCGCCAGCGTGCGGCAAGGCTGTAACAGGTGGTGTTGGCGTCTTCGTTGACCAGCAGCGGAAACTCCGCCTGGAATAACTCCCACTGCCCGCGTTTGCCCAGCAGCTTAAGCCATTCGCGGCGCACGTTCTCGGCCAACAGGCTGCCGGCGTTGCGCGCGAGAAAGGCATTGACGGCTTCGGGCGTCGCCGCATCAAGACGCAGGCTGGTCTGCCAATAATCTATCCATGGCGCGAGCACGTGATTCCCGGCCAGCGCGGCGGCCTTGTTCAGCTTGGCGACATCGCCGGCGCGAAAGGCGTCGCGGGCGAGAACCACCGCTTCATCGGGTGTCGGGTTGCGCGGCGCGGCGCCAATCGCGGCGAGCGGCAGCAACAGGCACAGTGCTATAGTCGCTCGGTACATGCAAAGGGGGATGTTCATGATTCTCTTGCAGAATAACATAGCGATTTGCCGTTTCGCCGGAACTTGCCGCCAAGCTTGCATTAACGCATGAGCACGATTCCGGCTGACATTGCCGCCTGGCGCAAGACACTGCGCAAATCCCTGATCGAGCGCCGGCAGGCGGTGGACGCAACCACGCTCGAGTCATGGCGGCTGGCGATGGACTCGCACCTCACGCGCGGCTTTCCGGGGCTGGGAAAAGGCGTGCTGGCGCTGTGCTGGCCGTACCGCAACGAATACGACGCGCGGCACATCGCGGCCAAGGCGCGCGCGGCCGGTGCCACCACCGTCCTGCCGGTGGTACTGGCCTCGGCGACACCGCTGATTTTTCGCGAATGGCATCCCGGCACCGCTCTCGCCAAGGGCGCGCTGGGCATTCCTTATCCGGCCGAAGGCCCGGAAATCACACCCGACACAGTATTGCTGCCCATGGTGGGCTTTGATGCGGCCGGGTTTCGACTCGGTTACGGCGGCGGTTTTTTTGACCGCACACTGGCGGCAATGACCAAGCGGCCGGTGGTGATAGGCGTGGTGCACGAGTTGGGCAGGCTGCCAAGCATCCACCCCCAGCCCTACGACATCCCGGTGGATTTTGTCGTCACCGAGCGTGGCATCTACCGGCGCGACGACGACAAGCTGGTTTTCCTCGGCGCGCCTGCCGCGGGCACCGCCTCTCCACTGGCCTCACCGGTGTGCTACGCCGGCGAACTTGACCCCGGCTATTTTGGCGCCGACCAGTAATAGGCGGCCGGGTCCTGCCTCAGCCTCAAGATATTTACCATGAAATTAGAACATATAATGTTGGAATTTCATGGTAATTGGTGCTAGCATCCCGGCCATGCTGGAGCGCGCAGACCTGCTGCTTTCCGCCACAACCGCACTCGCGCGTTCCCGCGCCGTTGTGCTGAGCGGACCGCGCCAGTCGGGCAAAAGCACGCTCGCCCAGAGGTTCCTCAAGCGTGACTCTCCCAATTATTTTGACCTTGAAAACCCCCTGCACGCACAGCGCCTGGCCGAACCGCACGACACGCTGTCACGGCTGCAGGGCCTGGTTGTCATCGACGAAGTGCAACGCCGGCCGGGCTTGTTCCCGATATTGCGGGTACTGATTGACCGCTCCGACACTGCCGGGCAATACCTGCTGCTTGGCAGCGCCTCGCCGGCGTTGCTGCGTCAAACCGGCGAGTCCTTGCTCGGTCGCGTCGAGACGCTGGAAGTCGCCGGCTTCAACCTGCAGGAAGTATGCGGGCCGGCAGGGCATTACGACAGCGATGCCGTGACCCGCCTGTGGTTGCGCGGCGGCTTTCCGCGCGCGTACCTCGCCAGCTCTGATCAAGACAGCATGGCATGGCGGACTGGTGCCATAACCGGCCACGTCGAGGTGGACTTGCCGCAGTTCGGCCTCAACATCGCGGCTCCGGCGATGCTGCGCTTCTGGCGCATGCTGGCGCACTATCACGGCCAGATCTGGACCGCTTCGGATCCGGCCCGGTCACTGGGCGTGTCCGAGCCCACCGTGCGCCGTTACCTCGACACATTGACGCAAACACTCATGGTTCGCCAGCTCCAGCCGTGGCACGAGAACCTGGGCAAGCGGCAGGTAAAATCACCCAAGATTTACTTTCGCGACACCGGCCTGCTACATGCCTTGATGGGATTGAGTTCACTGCCGGAGTTGCTCGCACACCCGCGCTGCGGCGCCAGCTGGGAAGGTTTTGCGCTCGAACAGGTCCTGCGGCTGGCCAAACCCGATGAAGCCTATTTCTGGGCCACCCATCAGGGCGCCGAACTTGACTTGCTCATGCTCAAGGGACGGCAACGCATCGGCGTGGAGTTCAAGCGCGCCGACGCCCCCAGGCTAAGCGCATCCATGCGCATTGCCATGCACGACCTGAAGCTTGACGCGCTCTATGTCGTGTATCCGGGCGAGCAGCGTTTCCGCCTTGCCGATGGCGTCGAAGCCGTGCCCTTGTGGGCGCTGTTGCAATAAGGGCATATCGGCTGGAAAGGCGCGCCAGCCGTGGCTTTCCAGCAGATGACCGGTGTAACCCAGGAAGAAATAGCTGGTAAATTTTCGAGGGGGCAAGCATGGCGATCAGTGACCAGGGGCAACGCACACTTTCCAATACCTGCTTTTGCCGGTCCGCCGGCGCGACGGGGGTGGATTCGGCGCGACGCGGATTTCTTACCGGCGCGGCGGCGCTGGCCGGGCTGAGCGCATTGGGGCCTACTGCCGGCTGCGCCTCGTCCGCGACGACACCCGCCACCCTGGCACGCACCCGCATTGACGTGCACCATCATTTCATTCCGCCCTTTCACGTCGATGCCATGATGGCGCCGGGTCGGCGCACCGGCGCGCGGCCGCCCAAGTGGTCGCCGGCGATGTCACTCGATGACATGGACAAAAGCGGCATCGCCACCGCGGTGCTGTCCATCGCCCAGCCGGGCGTGCTGTTTGGCAGCGATTTCGCCGAATCGCGCAGGCTTGCTCGCGAGTTGAACGACTACGGCGCGAAAATGGTGCGCGACCATCCCGGGCGCTTCGGCCTGTTTGCGGTGATCGCCCCGCCCGACACCGAGGGCAGCCTGCGCGAGATCGCCTACGCCCTCGACGTGCTCAAGGCCGATGGCATCGGCCTGTTAACGAGTTACGGCGACAAGTACCTGGGTGACCCGTCCTTTGCGCCTGTGTACGAAGAGCTCAACCGGCGCAAGGCCGTGGTCTATGTGCACCCGACCACGCCCGACTGCTGTCGCGGCCTGGTGCCGGGCATTCCGCCCGGCTCGATCGAGTACGCCACCGATTCCACGCGCACCATCGCGCATATCGTCTTCAGCGGTTATGCGGTGCGCTTTCCCGACATTCGCTGGATTTTCTCGCACAGCGGCGGCACGCTGCCCTTTCTCACCGGCCGCTTTACCCGCCTCGCCGAGGAAAAAAAGGACCCGCGCCTGCCCGACGGCCCGCTGCCCGAGTTCCGCAAATTCCATTACGAACTGGCGCAAGGCAACACGCCGGGGCAGCTCGACGCTCTGCTGCGCATGGTGCCGGTGTCGCAGGTGATGTACGGCACCGACTACCCGTTTCGCGACGGTGCCGAGGTGAACGCCGGCATCGCCGCCTACCGTTTCAGTGCCGCGGATGTGCGCGCCATCGAGCGTGGCAATGCGCTGCGGTTGCTGCCGCGGCTCGGTCCGGCCTGATTCGAAATCGTCCGATTAGCGGTGCCCCTGAAACTCGTCGATGGCATCGGCCACCGATATCCCCGGTGCAAAAACGCCGATGCGCTCCTCCACCGCTTCGGCGTGCAGCACGTCGCGCACCGCCCCGCGCACCGCCACCGTGCGCAGGCGCACCCCCTCTGCCTGCGGTGCCGTGTGCAGGCTGGAGAGAATTCGTAGCGGCTCACGCGCCATAAGTGGCGCAATTCGCCGATGTCGACCAGCCCCTTGACCGCGACCAGCACGATGGCAGCGAGCACCACGTTAGGCAGGTTGCTGAGCAAACCGGTGAGGTACATCAGGCACAGCGCGATGGTCGCCGAGCAAAACGCCAGTGCCAGCGGCGTTTTCGCGCCGGCCTTGTCGTTGACCGAGGATTGCGACAGGCCGCCCGCGACCGGATAGGCCTGGCAGAGCCCGGCGGCGAGGTTCGCCGCGCCGAGGCCCAGCAGTTCCTGGCGCGGGTCGATTTCATAACCCCTTGCCTGCGCCAGGGTGCGCGCCGCCGACACGCTCTCCACGTAAGCGGGCAAAAGGCAGGCGAAGGCCAGCGCATCACCCCGTCAACGTCGCGCAGCCGCAGCTCCGGCAGGCGCAAGTCGGGCAGGCCCTGCGGCAATGCGCCGACAATCTTGAACCCCAGATCGCCCAGCCCGGTCACCGACAACACGATGATGGACGCCACCACGAACAGCGCCACCGGCCGGCCCGGCAGCAGCTTTTCACCGAGGAGCAGCGCGGCCAGTGCGACCAGGCCGAAGGCCAGCACCGCGGGGTTGGTGCCGGGCAGCTGGCCCCACAAAATTCCGATGCGCTCGAAAAAATGCTCGCCACCACCGGCAACCCCGAACAGCTTGGGCAACTGCGTCATGGCGATGGTCAGCGCGGCGCCGGCCTTGAAACCAAGCAGTATGGTTTCGCTGATGAAATTGACCAGCGAACTCAGGCGCAGCAGCCACGCCAGCACGCACATGGCGGCCATGACCAGCGCCGTCAGCGCGGCAATGTCCGCCCAGCGCGCCGCATCACCCCCGGCCATGCCCGCAACCGTAACCCCCACCAGCATGAAGATCGCCGAGGTCGGTCCTATCGCAAGCTGGCGCGACGAGCCGAACAACGCGTAGAGCAGGCCTCCGACCAGATAACAGTAAATGCCGTATTGCGGCGGCAAGCCGGCAAGCGATGCGTCGGCGAGCGAAACCGGAATGCCGTAGGCGGCGAGCGTCATCCCGGCGATGGCATCATTTGCCAGCCAACGCGGCTGGTAGGTGGCGAGCCATTGCGCCGGTGGAAAAGCCGAGCGCCACCCGCTACCCGGAGCTGGTTCGGCACGTCCTTCGGCGGATCTGGTCTGCTCAGTCGTGTTCGCCATTGCTACGCAATTGGGCGCAGGGAAAACCACCGCCCTGCGACCGTTCGGACATGCTCCCACTACGGCTGTGATTTTTATTGCGCCAGCTCAAAAATTCCCGACTTGGCCTGGGCGATGCCGTACGTCAACCACGGCCGTGCACCAACCCCATTGGCGCAACCGCGACCGCCCGCGATGCGGCCGCAGTTACCGCGTCGTTCGCCGCGAAGCCAGCCGGGCAACGCGGCTCCGCGGGGGAAAATCTTGTTAAAATAAGCCCTATATTTCATCGCGGGAGCGGTAATGAATCACCTCAAGTCACAGACCTTACACGGCGGCGTAGCACGGCAGGCTTGTTTCGTAACCGCCTGCCTGGCGATCGGACTGCTCACAGCCTGCGACAAGGCCGCACCACCCCCGCCGAGGCCGCCGACGGTGGAAGTCATCACCGTGCAGGCGCGCGATGTGCCCATTTACCGCGAATGGATAGGCGTCACCGACGGCGATGTCAACGCGACCATAAAACCGCAGGTCACCGGTTACCTGCTGAAGCAAAACTACCGTGAAGGCGACCCGGTCAAAAAGGGGCAGGTTCTGTTCGAAATCGACCCGCGCACCTTTCAGGCTGCCGTGGATCAGGCCGCGGCAACGCGCGACCAGCAGCAGGCAAGGCATGTCACCGCCGCCGCCACCCTGGCACGGGTCAAGCCGCTGGCGGAAAAAAATGCCCTCAGCCAGAAGGATCTTGACGACGCCACCGGATCGGAAGCCTCGGCGCGCGCGGCGCTTGACCAGGCGCGCGCGGCACTCGATTCGGCCCGACTCAACCTGGATTTCACCAAAATAACTTCGCCGATAGACGGCGTTGCCGGCATCGCCAAGGCGCAAATCGGCGACTTGCTCAGCCCCGGCGCCGCAACCGAGTTGACCACCGTTTCGACCATCAACCCGATCAAGGTGTATTTCAATATCAGCGAGCGCGAATACCTCAATTTCCGCGAGGCTCCGACGGCCAAAGCGCAAAGCGTTCCCCTCGCCCTCATCCTGGTCGATGGCAGCACCTATCCGCACCCGGGCAATGTCAGCGTGCTCAACCGCCAGGTGGACGCGACAACCGGCACCTTCAAGGTGGCCGCACTGTTTCCCAACCGCGACATGTTGTTGCGGCCGGGCCAGTTTGCCAAAATCCGCGCAACCACCTCGATGCAAAAAGGCGCGCTGCTGGTGCCGCAGCGCGCGGTCACCGAAGTGCAGGGAAAATACCTGGTTGCGGTCGTCGGCGAGGGCAACAAAATCGACATCCGGCCGGTCATGCCGGGAGAGCGCATCGGCTCGGACTGGATCATCAGCTCGGGGCTCAAGCCGGGTGAAAAAATCGTCGTCGAGGGAACACAAAAGGTCCGCCCGGGCAGCACGGTCAATCCGCAGCCGTTCAATCCCCAGGCCGCGGCCGGCAAGGCAGACGCCGCCAAGTCCGCGGACAGCCCGGCCAAAACCCCTGCCGCAGCGGCCAAAAAGGGCTAAGCCGCCATGTCCAAGTTTTTCATCAACCGTCCCATCGTGGCGATGGTCATCTCCATCCTGATGACCATTCTCGGGGTGGTAGCCATGTCCGGCCTGCCCATTGCGCAGTTTCCCAATATCGTCCCGCCGGAAATCAAGGTCAACAGCACCTACACCGGTGCCGACGCGCTGACTGTCGAACAGTCGGTGGCCACACCCATCGAGCAGCAGATGTCCGGCGTGGACAACATGAACTACATGTATTCGATCAACGCCAACAACGGACAATCGACTCTGACGGTGAATTTTGACATCGCCACCGACGCCAATACCGACCAGTTGCTGACGCAAATGCGCCAGGGCCAGGCGGAGTCGCAACTACCCGCCGATGTGCGCAATTACGGCGTCACGGTGCAAAAATCGACGGCCTCGCCGCTGCTCATGTTTGCACTGACATCGCCCAACGGCACCTACGACAACGTTTTCCTCGCAAACTACGCTTACATCAACATCAACGACCAGATGACGCGGGTCAAGGGCATTGCCAGCGTCACCGTGTTCGGCGCCGGGCAGTACGCCATGCGGCTGTGGGTCAGTCCGGACAAATTGGCGAAGCTCAACATCACCATTCCGGAAATCATCAACGCGGTGAACACGCAGAACACCGTCAATCCGGCCGGAACAGTCGGCGCGGAACCGGTGCCAAAAGGCCAGGAGTTTACCTACGCGGTGCGCGCCCAGGGTCGGCTGCAAAGCGAAGAGGACTTCGGCAAGGTCGTGCTGCGCGCCAATACCGACGGCTCCATCGTGCGCGTCAAGGACGTCGCGCGCATCGAACTCGGTGCCCAGACCTACAGCATGGAAGGACGGCTTAACGGCAAGCCCGCCGCCCTCATCGCCCTATACCAGATGCCCGGCGCGAATGCGCTTGCGGCGGCCGGCGGCGCGAAAAAAGTGATGGAGAAGATCAAGGAGGGCTTCCCGCCCGACCTTGACTACGTTATTGCCCTCGATACAACATTGTCGGTTACCGAAGGCATCAAGGAAATTCAGCACACCCTGATCGAGGCGCTGGTGCTGGTGATCCTGGTCGTGTTCATTTTTTTGCAGGGCTGGCGCGCGACGCTGATCCCGCTGCTTGCCGTGCCGGTGTCGCTGGTCGGCACTTTCATGCTATTCCCGGCCTTTGGTTTTTCGATCAACACGCTGTCGCTGTTCGGACTGGTGCTGGCCATCGGCCTGGTGGTCGATGACGCCATCGTCGTGGTCGAGGCGGTAGAGCATCACATCGAGCAGGGCATGTCGCCGCGGGACGCAACGCTGCGGGCAATGGAGGAAGTCACCGGACCGGTGATTGCGATTGCCGTCATTCTTGCCGCCGTGTTCATACCCACCGCCTTTATCCCTGGCATTACCGGCCAGCTCTACCAGCAGTTCGCCGTGACCATCGCCATCTCGGTGATCATCTCGGCGTTCAATGCGCTGACCCTCAGCCCGGCACTGTGCGCCATGCTGCTGCGCCCCAAGGTCAAGGGTGACGGGCTGGTGCAAAGGTTCTACGACTGGTTCAACCGCGGTTTTGGCCGCATAACCCATGGCTACGTTGGCGCTTGCCGTTTTGCCATACGCAAAAGCCTGCTCAGCCTGATATTCCTGGTCGGCGTCACCGCATCGGCCGGTTTTTTTGGCAAGTTGGTCCCGGCCGGATTCCTGCCCGATGAAGACCAGGGCTATGTCTTTGGCGGGATCCAGCTCCCGGACGGCGCCTCGCTTCAACGCACCAGTGAAATTGCACGGCAGGCCGAAGAGATCATCATGGCCACACCCGGGGTGAAATATGCCACCACTGTCGTCGGCTACAGCATGCTCAGCCAGGTGTCCAATACCTACAGCGCGTTCTTTTTCATCACCCTGAAAGACTGGTCCGAGCGCAAAGCACCCGAGGAACAATACTCCGCCATCAAAGCCGAGTTGACCAAAAAGCTCGGCGGCATCAGCGGTGCCATCGGTTTTGCCTTCCCGCCTCCGGCTATTCCCGGTGTCGGCACCTCTGGCGGGGCCACCTTCATTCTTGAAGACCGCGCCGGCAAGGACATCGCCTTTCTTGCCGCAAACACCACCAAGTTCGTCGAAGCGGCGCGAAAACGCCCCGAGCTGGTGGGTGTCTCGACGACCTTCCGTCCGACCGTGCCGCAGATTTTTATTGACGTCGACCGCGACCAGGTGCTCAAGCAGGGCGTCAATATCAGCGACGTGTATAAAACCCTGCAAAGCTTTTTGGGCAGCGGCTTCATCAACTACTTCAACCGCTTCGGCCGGCAGTGGCAGGTCTATATCCAGGCCGAGGGTGACTACCGCACGAATATCGAAAATATCGGCCAGTTCTCCGTGCGCAATGCCAAGGGGGAAGCAGTTCCGCTGTCGGCGCTGACGTCAATCCGCCGGATATCCGGGCCGGAATTCACCATGCGCTACAACCTTTACCGCAGCGCCCAGATCAACGCCTCGGGAGCGCCGGGCGTCAGCTCGGCCCAGGTCATGCGCGCGCTCGAAGAGGTGTTCGCCGAAACCATGCCCACGGAAATGGGTTACGACTACCTCGGCATGTCCTATCAGGAGCAGCGCGCACAGCAAGGCGTCTCACCGATGTTGATTTTCGCGTTTTCGTTGCTGTGCGTATTCCTGATCCTCGCGGCGCAGTACGAAAGCTGGTCGCTGCCCTTTTCGGTACTGCTCGGAACGCCCATCGCCGTGGCCGGCGCCTTTGCCGCCTTGCTGCTGCGCGGGCAGGAAAACAATGTCTATGCGCAAATCGGGCTGGTGATGCTGATCGGCCTGGCGGCCAAGAATGCCATCCTGATTGTCGAGTTTGCCAAAATGGAAGCGGAAAAAGGCAATCTTTCCCTGATCGAAGCCACGCTCGAGGGCGCGCGCCTGCGCCTGCGGCCGATCCTGATGACTTCCTTCGCTTTCATCCTCGGTTGCGTACCCCTTGCCATCGCTTCGGGTGCCGGCTCGATTTCGCGCCAGGTAATGGGCAGCACCGTCATCGGCGGCATGCTCGCGGCATCGTTCATCGCCATTTTCATCATTCCCGTGACCTTTTACGTGGTCGAGAAAATCAACCACAAGGACAAGCCGCCACAGGCAGCAGCCAAGGGAGGCTCTGATGCGTAAATTAGCCGCCCCCTTGATGGCCGTGCTGGTCAGCGCCTGCATGATCGGGCCGGATTACCAACGCCCGCCCATCGACGCGCCGGCCGCCTGGCGCCTCAGCGAGCAAGGCGCAAAAGACCTTGCCAATTCCGCCTGGTGGGAACAGTTCAACGACCCGGCGCTCAACACCCTGGTGGCCACCGCGTTGCGCGAGAACAAGGACTTGATGATCGCCAGCGCGCGTATCGAGGAATTCGCCGGCCGCCTTGGCATTACCCGCTCGCAACTGTACCCGCAGGTCGGACTGGGTGTGGACGCGTCCCGGCAAAGAGTCACCCTCCCGGGATCATCTGCAAACGGGACTTACAACTCCTATGACGTGCTGCTCGGCGCCAGCTGGGAAATCGACCTGTGGGGCCGTATCCGCCGCGAGAGCGAAGCGGCGCGCGCCAGGCTGATGAGCACTGAGGAAGGCAAGCAGGGCGTGGTGCTGACGCTGGTGGCCGGCGTGGCCGGCTCCTACATCAACCTGCGCGACCTCGACCGCCAGCTTGAAATCGCCGTCAACACGGCGAACGCCCGCGAGGCCTCGTACAAGATCTTCCAGGACCGTTACACCGGCGGCGTCATCTCGCTGCTGGAACTGAACCAGAACAAGTCGCAATACGAAGAAGCGCTGGCCACCATACCGAAATTCGAAAAAGAAATCGCCCAGCAGGAAAACGCCCTGAGCGTGCTGCTCGGCCGCAACCCCGGACCGATTGCGCGCGGCAACAACATAGACCAGCTGCGTGTACCGGCCGTACCCGAAGGCCTGCCCTCGACCCTGCTCGAGCGCCGGCCCGACGTCCGCGGGGCCGAACAAGACCTCATCGCCCGCAACGCCCTGATAGGCGCGGCCAAGGCGGCCTACTTCCCGAGCATTTCACTGACCGCGTTGTTTGGTGTGGCGAGCAGCAGCCTGTCCAGCCTGTTCAGCAGCGGGTCACAGGCCTGGCAGTACGGGGGCGCACTCAGCCAGCCCATTTTCACCGGCGGCCTGCTCGCCGGACAGGTTGAGGTGGCCGAAGCGCAGCAACAGCAATCACTGTTCGCGTACCAGAAGACCGTCCAGAACGCCTTTCGCGAAGTCAACGATGCGCTTATCGACATCGATCGGACCCGCGCGCAACTGGCGGCGCAACGCCTGCAGGTGCAATCGCTGCAGGTCTACGCCGACACCGCCCGCCTGCGCTACGACAACGGCTACACCAGCTACATCGAAGTGCTCGATGCCGAGCGCAGCCTGTTCAATGCCCAGCTGCAATACACCCAGACGCAGCAGACGCAGCTGCAGGCATCCATCAACCTGTACAAGGCCATGGGCGGCGGCTGGGTCACCGAGGCGGCCAAGCTCACCACAAAATAGTGCGCGCGAGCTGATGTACGTCTGAAACAACCAGGTTGCGCCAAACTGCGTGATTCTTTCAGCGCATAGCAACGCGCCCGCCAGCACTTGGGCTTTGTTTACGCCTGGGGATACAGCACCAGTTCCTTGACGAGGAGGACAATGGGCTTGTCGGCAAGGTCGGCCTGGTCGGCCTGAAAAGCCTGCGCCTCAGGACTCCCGTAGGCCTTGCCTGCGGCCCCAACACTGTCAAACCACAATTCCTCGATGACATCGGACCTTAGCCCCCAGGACACGCCGTCTTCCGGGGTGAGCGGAAAGTTCTGCGTGTAGCGTCGCAGTGAGCCCTTGAAAATCCGCATCACTTCGGCCGCCCGGTTTTCTGGATAGCCGCACGAGCCGTCGCCGTTCTTCAAACCTTCGGCAATGTTGTAGCAATAGACCATCTTGACACCGGCTGCCGGGCCGTCGAGGCGAATCTCTTCACGCGTGACGTTGCCGAGGCCGAACTTCATGCGCGCCTTGAATGTTTCTTCTTCATCGAGCTCCAAGGCTGCGCGGGCTTCGGCAAAGCCGATGTGGCGCTTGCGCGCCTGCGGATCCTTGAACAGAACAATGCCCATGCCATCGTATTGGTCGGACACGCCCGGGATGCCGTGCTCATGAATGGCATCGCAATGCACGTAGCGAATGACGTTTTCCCAATTCTGGCGTGCCATGAAACTCATTGCCAGTACGCCGTGCCGGCGCCAGCGTGCAATGAACTGCTCGCGCGACAAGGCACGGTTACGCTCGGCAATATAGATGCGTTTTGGTTGGATGCTCATGCCGGCCGCGGGAGAATGGTTATTCCAATTTCTACTCGGGTTTGATCCCGGCGGCATCCATCAGCTTGGCGTTTTTTTCGAAATGCCGTTTCATTAAAGCGGCAAGCCCGGCGGCTGTGGTGTCTTCGGCCGGAATCATGCCCAGGTTATGCAGCCGCTCGCGCAACTCGGGTTCGGCGAGAACTTGTGCCACCGCGCGTTGCAGACGATCGACGATGGGAGCGGGCAGGCCTGCAGGCCCGGCCAGGGCGAACCAGGTCTGGTGATCAAAGTCGGCAATGCCCAGGGCCTCGCCTATGGTCGGCACATCGGGCATGGTCGGGAGACGCTTGGGAGAGGTTGCGCCTAACACCGTCACGCGTTTGTCCTTATAGAACGGCATCACCGACACCTGGCTGCCGACACCGAGAGGCAGGTGCCCCCCGGCGACGTCGCTGATGATCGGCGCGCCGCCTTTGTAGGTAATGCTGGGCAGGTCGATATTGCCCTCCTGCGCCACCACATAGCCGGCGATGCGCCCGCTCACGTCCGAAATGCCCAGCGTCAGTTTGCCCGGATTGGCCTTGGCGTACTGGACCATTTCCTTCATGGTGGTAAAGGGCAGACGCTTGTCCGCGACAATAAAATTGGGCACGAACACAAAGTTAGAGATCGGTGTGAAATCATTAAACGGATGGAAGGGCACCGTCTTTAGCATGCGCGTGGCCAGCACATGCGTGCCGGGAATGAGCAATAGCGTGTAGCCATCGGGGTCGGCCTTGGCGACGAGCGCGGCGCCGATGGTAGCCGCCCCGCCCGGGCGGTTCTCGACAATGAAAGTCTGTCCCAGCACGGTCCCCAGCCTGTCGGCAATGGGTCGCGCCGCGCCATCGGCGCTGCCACCGGGGGCAAACGGCACGATGATGCGCACCGACTTGGCCGGATACATCTGCGCCTGTGCCGGCAACATTAACGCTTGCAGGCAGACAGCCGCGGCCAGCAGGACCACCGCCTTGCGGCTGAGGCGTTCGACGGTGTTGCTAAGGACGTTATCCATGGTTTATTCCTCGGGTTTTCTGCATACCATACCGGGACGGATGAAAATTAGCATGGGACGGCTACGGGGCATCGACTGGAAACCCAATAGGGACGGGGCTTTCCAGTCGATTTTCCGGCACGGCAGAGATAGGACGAACGCTACTTGGCCGGCCGCCCGAACAGCTTCCTGACTACCTCAAGCTCCTCGCCGATTGCCTGGCGCATTTTTTCCGGATCGCTGTCCACAAGGTCGAGGCCCAGCTTGGCGAACTCGGCCAGCACCTCCTTGTCGCGCACGATTTCCTTGATGGTTGACACATAGCGGTCGACAACCTCCTTCGGCATTTTCGGCGGGCCGGAAAAACCGTTGAACACGACAGATTCGGTGTTGGGGTAACCGAGTTCCGCCGTCGTCGGCACATTGGGCACGATGGGCGAACGCCGTTTGGCAAACCCGGCAATCAAGCGCAGCTTCCCTGCCGCCAGTAAGGACGAGTAGGAACTATAGGTGGCTCCGCCGAACATGACATGCCCGCCCGCCGTCTGCACCGCCGCCTCGGCGCCGCCGCGCGACATGACAGAACGCGTCTTGGACGCATCGACACCGATGGCCGCGAACAGGCGCCGGTATCCCACATCAGGCGAGCTTGAGCCACCCAGCGATGTCCATGTCACGGCCGTCGGATCCGCTTTGATGAACTCGACGATCTCGTTCAGGTTCTTGAAGCGCGAATCGGTGGCCACAGCGATATAGACCGGGCTTTCGGTGACGATGGCGATAAAGGTGCGGTCCATTACATTGAACGGCAAATCCGGCGTCGTGGCACCGATGATGGAACTCGATGAGTTGGTATCCCACAGCACTTTGTATCCGTCGGGGGCGCTTTTCATGACCTCGTCAACGCCGGGAATGGTGGCGCCGCCCGGCTTGTTGACGATACGCACCGGCACCTTCCATCTTTTCTCAAGCGCCCGCCCGAGTATTCGCGCACTCAGGTCGGTGGATCCTCCGGCGACCCAGGGCACGATGATCTCGACCGGCTTGGTGGGAAAATCAGCCGCCCCCGCCGTTGCGGCGAACGCCGCCAGGACTGTTGTCAAACAGGACAGCGCCAGCATCCGAAGTTTCTTCATCATGTTCATCTCCTCCTTAAAAAGTTAGTTGTAAACTGCTCCGCCCGCATCTATGCGCGGGTCTTGGGCAGGTGTGCCGTAACCGATTGCAGCCACTCCTGTGAAGTACACAAGTCCTGCAACTCACTTATCGCCTCTTCCTGGGTCTGCGTCCATCCCTCGACGACGTGGGTGTCATTGCAGTCGAGCGGCTGCCAGGAAAACTCCAGGCGGATATCGCTGGGGTCGCGGACGTAGATGGACTGGGTATCGCAACCGATGGCAATGGGCCCGAGATACGCGACCCCCGCCGCCTCGAGTCGTGCGCGCAATTCCTTCGAACGCCCTTCGGTCACGGTGAACGAGCAGTGCTGCATGGTGCCGATGGCATTGCGATCGCCTTGGGGACAGGCGCTTTTCGGCATCTCGAAAAACGCCACCATCGAGTCGCCGCCGGCGTCGAAAAAGTAATGCCGCAGGTTCTCGAACGGCGGATTGCCGCGGTTACCCGCGCCCGTACCCAGCCCGGCCGGCACGCGCAGTGCGTGGATCAGCGGCATGCCGAGCAACCCAGTATAAAAATCGACCGTCGCTTTCATGTCCTCGGTATTGAGCGCGAGGTGGTGCACGCCACGACTGGTTGGCGCTTTGGCATGGCGGGCACGCCGTAGAATGTTACTCATCAGCTTGGCTCCCGTAGGTTATTCAAGACAAACGCTTGCGCTTACTGCGATGACCGGGTCAACAACCCCCAGGCATCTGCGGGCAACGGCATATCGGCAAGATAGACGAACACGATATACAACACCACCGTCGCGGCAATCGACGAAGGAACGAACCAGCGCCAGCCCGAAAGGCCCATCACCGGAAAGGCCGCAAGAAAGAACGCCAGTGTGGCCAGCGGGTAGCCCAGCACCGGCAGCATCAGTGCATAGAACAACAAAGCACCGACCAGCAGTATGTGCGTTTCGACAAGGTACACGATTCGTGTCGTCACCACCGGCATGCGAATCTTCCTGACAGACAACGCAATCAGGATTGCGCCGAGAATGCCAAGCAGTACCGCGATGCCGGCCAGGTACATATCCGGTCCGACCGGCTCGAGCGATCGCAACTTGCGCAGCGCTTCGGTCATACGCCGCGCATCGGTGAGCGAGGCGGCCGACAAGATGATCATGATGATGCCGAGGATGAAATTGGCCATTGGGCTCAATCCGACAGGGCGTTTTGGCAGACGCGCATGTCAGACCTCGTTGACGCCGTCGGCCATGAACTGCGCGGCCGCTTTGGCGCGCACGCGTATCACTATCGTTACAACAAGCACCAGCACCGCTGCGGCGATGCAAACCGCGGTGATCGGACGGGTAAAGAAGATTCCGACCGTGCCGTTGGATATCGCCAGCGACTGGCGCATCGACTGCTCGAACATCGGCCCCATCAGGAAGCCGAGGATGAGCGGCGACATCGGCCACTCGAACCGGCGCATCAGGTAGCCGATCACACCGAACCCGATGGCAACATAGACGTCAAACATCGAATTGCGCGGTGCGTAGGCGCCGATAAGGCAGACAGCGAGCACGATGGGGCCGAGCACGCTGTAGGGCACTTTGCTGATGCGCGCCCAGAAGCCCACCAGGGGCAGCGACATGACAAACAGCATGGCATTGGAGATGAGCATGCTGCCGATGACGGTAAAGCTGAGTTCGGCGTGTTGCGTGAACATTGCCGGACCCGGTTGCACGCCGTTCATGATCAGCGTGCCGAGGATCAGAGCGAGGGCGGGGCTGGTGGGAATGCCCAGGGACAGCAGCGGGATGAATCCGGTCATGGCCGTGGCATTATTGGCCGCCTCGGGTGAGGCGACGCCTTCGATGGCGCCGTGCCCGACTTCATCGCGGTAGCGCCCGACCTTTTTTTCCAGGTCATAGGCGAGATAGGTGGTCAGCGCCGGCACCATGCCCGGGAGCAAGCCCATCAACCCGCCAACCGCGGTGCCGCGCAGGCTGGCGGCCAGGCCGCGCCTGAGCTGTGTGCCATGCGGCAGCATCTTGTACCAGGGCGGCAGCTTGCCCTCGAACACCGCCAGCACTTTCTGCTGGGCGCTGTAAAGCACCTCACCGATGCCGAAAAGGCCGACGGTCAGCGGGACGATGTCCACACCCTTCATCAATTGCATGTTGCCGAAAGTCAGCCGCTGCGCCCCGGTCAGCGGATCTGTGCCTAGGGTCGCAAGCCAGATTCCGAGCAGGCCCATCGACAGACCCAGGACGATTGAACGGCCCGAAAAACTGACCAGTGCCGTCAGGCTGAACAGAACCAGGCCGAAATACTCGGTCGGCCCGAAACTCAGCGCCACGCTCGCAATCGTCGGCCCCAGCCAGGCGATGGCGATGGTGCCCAGGATGCCCGCAATCAGGGAACCGATCGCCGCAATAGCCAGCGCCTCCCCGGCCCGACCCTGCTTGGTCATTTGAAAACCGTCGATTGCAGTGACGACCGAGGACACTTCCCCCGGGATGTTGGTCAGCACGGCGGTGGTCGAGCCACCGTACATCGCGCCGTAGTAGATGCCCGCCATGATGATGACGCCACCCTCGGGCGGCAGATGCAGCGCAATCGGCAGCACGATAGACATCGCCGCCGCCGGGCCGAGTCCGGGCAGGATGCCCACCAGCATACCCAGCAACGACCCGATCAATGCGTACAGCAGGTTGTATAAGGTCAAGGCATGCAGGATGCCGTCCAACATCATGCCGGCGGTGCTCACACGCCCCCCTCATCCCGAATCGCATGCCCGCGAAAATAGGCACGAGCCCCATTTCGCAACGCCGCCTGGAGCGTTTGAAACAGCTTGACGGCTTCGCGCCGCCGCCATTTTATTTGCAGCACCCGGTCCGGGAGGTTCGGATCGTGTACAGCTGTCTGCCTGAACGTTTCAATCAATCGGGTGCGCAAGACGAAGCACTCGCCAGGCTCCCGGAGCAGCAACGCTTTTTTGCCCGAATATGACGAAAAGGTCTTAACGAACATTTCGTACATACCGCCCAACGCGGCAAGATTCCAGCCCTGTCGGGCGACATCCCGACCGCCCCCGTGAGAGGACAGCGCACCAACAAAGACCATGACATAGGGGTCAAGCCCGAGTTGCCGCACCAGAGAAGCCACCTCACGCTGCCGATTTCCCGCTGCCAGCCAGATGCCGTCCTGGAGAGACCCAAAGCCGCGGAAACCCATCCAGCGGCTCAAGCGGGCGCGTTGCGGGCGCAAATCCTCTGGAATCGAGTAGCGCACCAGCGTCCAATTGCCGTCCCACGGCGGGTTCGCCGTGCGCGCGTACACCCTGCGGCGGCCCTCTTCATGCACGGCGGCGAGCCGCGGCGTAATCGAGTAAAAGATGAACCGTCCTGCGCGGCTCGGCGACAGCAAGCCGCGGGTGACCACCCGGTTGAGGGCGATGCGGGATGCTGGCGCCGAAAAGCCAAGATCGGTCATCAGGCGCACGAGTCCACCCGACCAGACTTTCTCGTTTCGTCCGACATACTCACCAAGGAGCCCGAGAATCACCTCCTGCGGCTGCAATGCGCCAAAGCGATCGAGGGCGGCTTTGGATGCGTGATCAAGGGATGGCAAGTGCCGGCGCGCCCGGCCTTCATGCGCTGTTGTCGTCACTGGATGTTTTTTCCGCAATATTGGGGACGGGGGCGCTCGGTCAGGGAAACCGCCACGCGCAAAATGCTGGTAACCATCTGCGCAAAGCTTAGCATGGCCGGTCGCCCGTCCATGCGTTCCTGCAAACTGATCGGCGGGAAATTCCATGTCATTCAGACGACCGCTCGACAGCCCATTGCCTGACAATTTTTGTCTGGACTTTGCCCAGCGCATCGCGCGGCAGGCCGTCGATGAAATAGATGTGCCGTGGCGCCTTGTATGACGATAGCTCGCGCGCGACCAAGTCCTGCAATTGCGTTTCCAGAACGGAGTCCCCGATGGCACCTGCGACAAGCGAGACAAAGGCAGTGACGATTTCCTGGCGAATCGCGTCCGGCGCCGGTACCACTGCTACTTCACGCACGGCCGGATGACGCGCAAGGATTTGCTCGACCTCGACCGGCGCCACTTTGAATCCGGCGGTGCTGATCATGTAGTCGCTGCGTCCCATATAGTGGGCGTTGCCGGTTTCATCGAAGCGGATCAGGTCATCACAGAGCGTCCAACCTGCCACTACGTCCCGCTCCTGTAACTCGGGCAGGTTCCAATAAGTCAGCCCCGTCGGGCCTCTTACCGCCATGCGGCCGATTTCACCGCGCGGCAAAATGCGCACCGTTCGATCCTCAACGGTAACGGCTTCCACGCGATAGCCCGGCAGCGCTTTGCCCAAGGAGGCACGCGGGCTCTGCCCGACGATATCCGGGATCAGTACCCAGGTTGCGAACGACGTGCTGCCAAAATTGTTCAGCAATTCCACATCCCTCTGGCGCCAGAAGAAAAACACACTGGCCGAGGAGGCCGACTGCCACATGGCGTAGCAACGCGACAGCGATGCAAGATCGTAACTGTCGTCAGCCCGGACTGCATCGGCCATGTTTGCCCACGTCGCCGTCAGGGCTGTCAGCGTCGTAATGCGATGCCGTGCGATGGCGCGCAGCACCACACCAGCGTCATGAAACCCCTCGATCAGAACAGCGGTCGCCCCGTGCAGCAGGGTAAAAATGGTGTTGTAAATGATCCCCAATGCATGCCCGATCGGCGCGGCGGCGGCCCAGCACTGTCCCGGCGCCGTTCCCGCACCCTTGGCAAACATGTAGCCCCCGAGAAGAAAGCGCCGGTGGGTGTGGTAACAGGCCTTGGGGCGCCCTGTCGTTCCGCCGGTGTGCCAGATAATGGCGACCTGGTCGGCCGAAATCACCGGTAAAGGCCGATCGCCGCCTGACGCCTCAAGCTCCCTGGCGTGCGGCACATCGAGGCCTTTGCTGTCATCGTCGATTGCGAACACACGCTCAACACCCGCATCGGCGACCACCCGGCTCAACTCGTCGGAAAACCCGGCCGCCCCGTTCACAAACAAATATCGCGGAGCACCGTCCTCGAGGAAATGCGCCAGTTCCCCAGCCCGCGCATTTACCGGGATGGGCAGGACGACCCCCCCGGCCTTCCATATGGCGAGCATCACCACAAGGACATCGGGCACATTGGAGGCCTTGTAGGCGACGCGTTCACCTTGTGCCAGGCCAAGCGCGACCAGGGCATGCGCCAGCCGGGTGCTGCGTTCGGCCAGTTCGGCAAACGTCAACGACCGCCCCGTTTCGGCGTGAATGACGGCGATGGCGTCCCCATGGCCCGCACGAACATGGGCGTCGGCGATCAAATCACCGATATTGCTGCTGCCGGTGACCTCCGGACAGTGGACATCCTCGTAATCCGGCTGCATCGCTGTTTCCGCGAGGCGGGATTGCGGCAACGTTGCCAGCTTCGGATAGGAATCCCTCATGCCGATGCGGTGTGCGCGACAGGGTTAGGAAGCCGCGCGTACTGGCTTTCAGGCAAGGGGTTGACCGCCAGGACGGACTTCACGCGTTCCGTCAAGTCATCCAGAGATTTGCCGGCCCCGAGTACGTAGCGGTCCGGTCTCACCACTACGACGTCGTGCCCGTAGCGATCGAGCCATGCAAGAACAGCGTCGCTTCCCAATTCGTCGGCAGTCACCACCAGCGCGCCCAGTGCGCGCCACCACCCGGCCGCGCGTCCCAGCGCCGGCGCGTCACGCGCAACCACCAGGAAGCGCGCTCCGACGATATCGTCCAGGCGCCTGCCTGCGATCTGCGGCTGAATGAACAGCGCGCCGCCGCCATCGAGAACCAGCGGCCCGTTCTCGAGTCTGGGCAGGCCGAAGGATAGACGGTTGCGGTCTGGTGAGTCCTTGGAAAGAAGCGCCTTGTCGCGCGCCTCGGCGCGGACCGGGTCGACCTCGCAAACCACCTGGCCAAACCGTATTGCCGCCTCGACGATGGCGGTAACGTGCGGGCTGCGCTCGACTTGGTAGGTGTCGATCAGGTCGGCGGATGCGCCGCGATTGATCATCAGGTCGAGCTTCCACGCCAGGTTGGAGACATCGCGCAGGCCGGAGCACATGCCTTGGCCGAGAAAAGGCGGCATCAGGTGGGCCGCATCGCCGGCGATGAGCACGCGCCCCTCGCGCCATTTCTCGGCAACCAGCCCCTGGAAGGTATATACAGCCGCACGCGTGACTTCGAACGACGCCCGATCGAGCCACACCTTGAGCAAGCCCTCAATAAACGCCGGCTGCGTCACATCCTCGGTGCGTTCGCCGTCAAGAAGCATGTATTCGAAGCGCTGGCGGTCGCGCGAAATCGGCGTTGACAAGTAGGGCCGTGCCGGGTCGCAAACCTGCAGCACGTGGTCAAGCGGCAGGTGCGGCTGCGGTTGCTTGAGCAACAGGTCAAGCACCAGCCAGCGCTCCTCGAATTTCAGGCTTTTCTGCCCGATCCCGGCGATTTCGCGAATGCGGCTCCTCGCTCCGTCACAGCCAATCAACCACGCGGCGCGCAGTTCACGTCCGGTGCCGTCCCCGCCGCTGCAGCGGACCGTCACGCCCTTTTCGTCCTGCGAGAAACCGGTCACTTCGGTGCCGAGTCTCACATCGACCGCAGGCTTGTCCTGCGCCCGGTCGCGAAGCAGCCGGTCAAAAGGCGGCTGATAGAAGTACATGCTCAGCGGAAGACCGGAAACGCTGGGCTGGTCGGCCGAGACACGCGCCAGAAGCTCGCGTTTGACGTTGACAAGATCGAGCCGGCGGTTCGGGATCATGTCCGGCAGGACTTGGTCAAGGCAGCCAATTTCCTGCAAAAGACGCAAGCCCTGATGGTCGATGTGCGCCGCACGCGGCAGCGGATAAACATCCAGTTCCCGCTCCAGCACAATCGTACGGATCCCGCGCGCGCCCAGCAGGTTTGCAAACGCGGCGCCGACCGGCCCGAACCCAACAATGACTACATCGGCATCCATGCCCGTCAAGCCTCGAGCAACGTGATGGCGATTGCCGCGGTGTCATCGGCAGCAAATCCGCCGGCGTTCTCGGCAAGCCCAAGCCTGGCGCCGGCAACTTGCCGGCTGCCCGCCTCGCCACGCAGTTGCATCGCAAGCTCAACCAGTTGCGCCGCCCCGGTCGCTGCGACCGGGTGCCCGCGGGACTGCAGTCCGCCGCTTGGATTGACCGGTCGGCGGCCGCCAAGCGCGGTCACCCCGTCGCGAACCAGGCCGGCGCCACCGCCTATTGAACAAAATCCCAGTTCCTCGTAGGCCACCAACTCGTTGAAGGCCGTCGAATCATGAACCTCCGCCACATCAATATCGGCGGCGCTGATACCGGCCTCGGCGTAGGCGGTAGCCGCGACACGGGCGATGGAAGAGGTCAGGGAAGGCGCGGCACCCATGCCGATGGCGCTACCGCGCACCCACACCGGACGTTGGGATGCGCCGATGCGATCCTTTCGTGCAATGACAAGCGCCGCCGCCCCGTCGCCGATAGGGGCACACATAAGCGCGGTCAGCGGCTCGACGATGGCGCGAGAATCGAGTACCGCCTCAATAGTCAGCGGATCGGTGAACTGGGCATGCGGATTGTCACGCGCGTGCCGCCGATTCTTCACCGCTATCTCTGCAAGCGTCCGGGCATCCAGTCCGTAAGCCGCCTTGTAGCGGGCCAGGCGCTCCGGATAGATGGCGCTGACAAAAATGCTTTCTTTGGCCGGGTCGATGCCGCTCTTTGCGACAAAATCGATATCGGCCGCCCCGTTCAGCGCCAGGTAGGCGCGCGACCGGTCGGCGCTTACCAGCTTCTCCACGCCGACGACCAGAACCGTGCGTGCCGCACCGGAGCGCACGTAGTGCGCCGCCAGGTGAAACGCGCTCGACGAGCCCGCGCAGGCGTTGTCGATATTGAACACCGGAATCGTGCTGAAACCGTTGGCGCGCAGCACATTCTGGCCGACCACGCTGACCTGCCCGGTGACAATCGAAGCCATCGCGTTGGACATGAACGCCGCGTCGATGTCTTCCCGATCAAGCCCGGCGTCGCGCAACGCGAGCTCGATCGCCTCCCCTCCCAGCTGCTTGAGTGACCGATCCGGATGTTTGCCGAACCTGGTCATGCCCGCCCCGATGATGGCCAGATCGTTGCGCGGCATGGTTTTATCCGAAACGCTTGACGAACTGCACCGCGCCGTCGCGAAAATTGCCCCGGCGCATGGCATCCCAATGAACTGAATGATCCAGCGCCATTGCGCTCGCCAGCGGCAACTCGGCACCGCCGAAAATGGCGCGCTTGGCGGCTGCGATGCCGATCCGGCCGGCCTTCCTTGCAACGGCCTCGGCAAAACTTTCCGTTTCCGAAAGCAAAACACCGGCGTCGTACAGGCGGTCGACAAGGCCGGCCTCGAAAGCCGCCTTGGGGGAAACCGGTTTGGCATCCAGGATGAACTGCAGCGCGCGTGTCGGCCCCATCAGGCGGCCTATGAATTGCGCGCCACCGCCACCGCTGGGCATCGCGCCGAACAAGTCCATTTCGGGAACACCAATCTGCAGGCGCTCCGAATCGGCGGCGAAGCGAAGGTCACAGGCTGCGGCAAGTTCGAGGCCGCCGGCAAGGGTATGTCCGTTGAGGGCGGCAATCACCAGCAACGGGCTGTTGCGCAACGCCAGACAAAGTTCGCGGAAAATATCCATGGTTTCGTTGAACTGGTTGACAAGCCCGTCGGGCCCGCGCTCGCTGAGCAGCTGCCCCATCCAGCGCGCATCACCTCCTGCCGAAAACACCTTCTGGCTGCTGGTCAGCACAATCGCACTGACCGACTTGTCGGCGATTGCGGCATTGAGGCAGTGCGTCAAGGCACCCAGCATCACCGGGTTCAGCGGGTTGACCGGTGCAATATTCATGCTCCATGTCTGGATTCCGGCGCCAGGCTTGACCTGGACTGCTGCAGATGTGTTTTCCATGCCTTTCCCCTTTGCAATACAAACCGCGAGCGGTTCAGGCCGCCTCGATGAATCGACGCGCAGCCTCGTGAAACGCGTTTTTCTGGTCAAGAACAATGAGGTGACCGCAATCGGGAATCACTTCGACGCGCCCTTTTGCAGCCAGCGCGGCACACTTGCGCCCAAGCTCAACCGGCGCCACCGGATCAGTGTCGCCATGCACAAACAACACCGGAACCTCGATTTTTGCCACCGCCGGGGCCGGGTCATAGGCGGCGAGCACCCCGACCGTTTCGAGGGCCACCAACAGTGACGCCGTGCCGAACATCCGCTCAAGCCAGGCGATAGTGGCCTCGCTCTGCGCCGTATGAAAGAGAGCCTTCGCGGAACGCCGCGCAAAATCCGGCCAGTCGCGCCGCATGGATTTGGGCATTTTCTCGTAGGGGGAACTGCCGGCATCCGGAATGCCGACCGATACTACTGCGGCGACGCTCGGATGCCGTCGCGATGCCAGCTCCAATGCCACGGCGGCACCGAATGCGAAACCCACTAAAACGACATCGCGCAGATGCAGCTCAACGAGGACGCTGGCAAGATCATCAGCGTGCCGGGCAATCGAATAAGGTCCGGCCAGGCCTGCTGATCGCCCAAATCCCGCCAAATCGATGGTGATGATTTCGTGGCCCCGCAACAGCGCATCCTGCGCGTAGATCCACATCCCGGAATTCAGGCACCAGCCATGCAACAGCACCACAGGGCGACCGCTCCCGCGCCGCTCATACGCAATTCCGTTGGAGAGCAGGCCGTTGCCGCTGGCGATCGACGACTCAGATGTCATGAAACTCCTTAACCACTGTGATTCGCGGCGATTGCCGGCGGTGGCCGCTGGCGCAAACGGCGGGCCTGTGCAAATGATTTACGCGTGCATTTAACATCAAAATATATAACATAGCAACCCGTCAATGTGTTTACTGATAATGCACTTGCACACTCACATAATGGGGGCGCGAATCTATTCCTGGCCATCTGCAAATTGCCTGGCCGACCCGTGGTTATCGAAGATCGGGTAGTCGCCCTACGCCTCCCCGGCGAGGTGACAGCCGGCGACGTAGCCGAAGGCCAGCGCCGGCCCCAGTGTCGAACCTCCGCTCATGTAGTCGCCACCCATCAGGTTAGCGGCGTCATTGCCGGCAGCGTAGAGCCCGGGGATGGGCTGGCCGCCGTGGTCGACGACACGCGCATGCTCATCGATGCGCAGGCCGGCGAAGGTACCCAGTTCGCCCATCACTATCCTGACCGCATAGTACGGTCCCTCGGTAATCGGGGCGACGCACGGGTTGGGTTGGTGCGCCGCGTCGCCGTTGTAACGGTTGTAGACGTTATCGCCGCGACCGTACGCCGGGTCCCTGCCGTTCGCCGCGTCGCGGTTGAAGTCACGCACCGTGGCCTCAAACGCCTCCGTATCGATGCCGGCGCGCTGCGCCAGTTCGCGCAGCGACGCGCCGCGCAGCAGGTAGCCGGACTTCAGGTGGGCGCCGATCGGGATTGGCGCAGGCTTGACCGCGCCGATGCCGTAGCGGCGTATGGTCGGGTGGTCGGCGATGAGGAAGCAAAACGCCTCGGGCTCACCCTTGCAGGCTGCGGCCAGCCCGATGCCGAAGTCATGATATGAATTTGCCTCGTTGACGAAACGCCGGCCATGCCGTGTGACGGCGATGAAGCCGGGCTTCTGGCGGTCGATCAGGTGCGGAACCGGCACGACGCTGCCGTCGCGCTGCGGCACCACCGATACCGGCGCCCAGCATGCCGCGTGCGCGTGGTCGGACTTGAACTGGGCGTCGATCGCCTCGGCCATGCGCAGCCCGTCACCGGTATTGGTCTGCGGAGCCGCCGTTACATGCTCGCGACCGGTCGGCGCGTGCGGGAACAGCGCCTTGCGCCGCTCCACGTCGTGCGAAAAACCGCCGCTCGCGAGCACCACACCGCGCCGCGCGTTGAGCACACCGCTGCCGGCCGGATTCGCGAACCGGACGGCGCTCACCCGGCCTTTGGTCTTCACCAGTCCGGTGACCGCAACCGAGGTATGGATACGCACACCCTTCGCGAACGCGGACTTGGCCAGCCGGCCGATCAGCGCATTGCCGTTGGACAGGTCCATGGCGCGCCCGTGCAGCGCAAGGTCGCGAAAATGCCGCAGCAGGCGGCGGGCGACGAACACCGTCGACTCGAACGAGCGAAAAACATTAAGGAAGTGCTTCAGGTCGGGCCCGGGCTTGATCATCAGGCCCATGAAGGTCATCTCGGCCAGCGGCGGGCGCAGCCGCGCCACCTCGGCCCCGAGTTCTCGCGCATCAAAGGGGAGCGGATGGATGGTGCGCCCTTCCTCGGCAAAGCCCGGCGTTTGCGGATGGTAATCCGGCCGGCCCACCGCATGGGTAAACTTCACCTCGGTATTCTGCTCGAAGTATTCGAGCATCTTCGGACCATTCCGGAGAAAGGACTCGACCACGGGAAGCTCCATGCGCTCGCCGACGCAATGCCGGAAATAGGTCATGGCCTTTTCGTGGCTATCGGCAATGCCCGCCCTCGCCGCGACATGGTTGCACGGAATCCACAGCCCGCCACCGGAAATCGCCGTTACCCCGCCGAACACCGGCGCCTTCTCCAGCACCACCACGTCAAGCCCCTTGCAGGCAGCCGTGAGTGCAGCCGCAAGTCCGCCGCCTCCGGAGCCGACAACAACAACATCGCAGGTGTCGCCATCAACGAGAAACCGCCCCGCCGGGGTCGCGTTCTGTTCGGTATGCTCGTGTCGCATGCTCTGCTCCATCCCGCTTGGTTTTTTAATGTCCGTGTCGGCCACCTGTCACCCCCAGACTGCAGCGCCAGAGTATAACCAGCCCGGCTGTTTCTGGCCCGCAATAGATTACATGTCATCGGTGTGTTGTGATGAATGATACTGCTTTCATGCGCTACAATCAGCGTGCGATGGCCTCTGCCTGTCGTGGGGTACTGCAACATCCAGCATCCGGCACGCATCAAGGAGGACGGCACGATGGCACAACAGTATGACGGGGAGTTCGATCTGGTCGTGGCCGGCCTGGGCGCGGCCGGCGCCGCCGCCGCCATCACCGCCAGCAAGCTCGGCGCATCAGTCCTGATCGCTGAGAAGCAAGCGGAGAACGCACATACCCCGAACACGCGGATGTCACGCGGCCTGATCATGGCGGCCAACGACGCGGCCAAGGCGACACGCTACCTGTCCCGTTGCGCCGGGGGCATGGTGCCCGACGACGTGCTCGCCGCGTTTGCCGAACGCGCAACAAAGCTCATCGGCTGGCTCGGCCAGACTATCCCGGAAGTGCCGTTCACTCGCGTGATCGGCGCCGAGCATCCGGATTTCGAGGGGGCAGAGGCGATTGACGGCTATCAGGGTGGCGTGGCCCGTTTCAGGCGCGACCCGAACGCGCTGACCGGCCGTGATCTTTACGCTTCGCTAAAATCCGCGGTAATGCGCGCCGGCGCCAGCATCGCGTGGTCGTCGCCGGCCTCGCGCCTGATCACCGAAGACGGCGCGGTCACGGGAATACTGCTCGATACGCCCGACGGCCCGCGCCGCATCCGCGCACGTTCGGGGGTGGTACTCACCTGCGGCGGCTTTGAGTACGACGAAGAGGCCAAGCTCACCTACCTGCGCGCCCACCCGATGTACTTTTACGGCAATCCCGGCAACACCGGAGACGGCGTGCGCATGGCCCAGGCGGTGGGCGCGGATTTGTGGCACATGGGTGTCATTGTCGGTCGCGCCATCGGGCACTTTACGCTGGACAGCGGTATTTCAATGGGCTTCCAGATCGGCATCGACAGCACGGCGATGGGCTATGAACAGGAGGCGGCCGGTTACGCCATCACCGACCGTTTCGGCAAGCGCTTTGCCAACGAGAACGTGCAGGCCTTGCTCGCTCACGGCTTTTTCTACGACCTGATGCCGTTCGACTCGAAGCAGGGCATTTATCCGCGCATTCCCTGCTTCTGGTTCTTTGACGAACGCCGCCGCAGGGCCGGCCCCATCAGCTCGCCGCTGGTCGGCGCAAACGCCGTCGGGCTGTACAACTGGAGCGCGGACAATTCGGCGGAAATCGACCGGGGCTGGATCGCGCGTGGCGACACCATTCGAGAGGCCGCCGAGCGCGCGGGCGTCGAGGATCCGGCGGCGGCGGAAGAAACCATGCTGCGTTACAACGCCGCATGCAAGAGCGGCGGTGACGATGCGTTCGGGCGGCCGGCGAAAACAATGATCGCCGTCGATCAGCCGCCGTATTACTGCGTCAAGCTTTTCCCCGGCGGGTCCAATACCACCGGCGGACCACGACGCGACCGCAATGCGCGGGTTATCGACGTGTTTGGCAAGCCGATACCGGGCCTTTTTGCGGCAGGCGAGCTCGGGCAGGTCAGCGGGGCGCTGTACGCGGCCGACGGCGCGAATCTCTGCGAGGCGCTTTGCTTCGGCCAGATTGCCGCCGAGACCGCGTTGGCGCAGTAGGATAAACGCATTACACGTCCGCTTTCGGCCGGTTGGCTATCTGTCGAGCCTCACGGCGCGGACCTGTTACCTTTAGCAGCATTCTTACCGTTTCTCGTCGACATACATTGCGCCGCCACATGCCGTCTTGTCGCGGTCATTAACATTTTTCAACAGGGGCCCTAATGAAAACGCTAGAGGCAACCGCTTTTTCGATTGACGCATTGCGCATCGCCGAACGCCCGGTTCCGACGCCAGGGCGCGGCGAAATGCTCGTTCGCATGCACGCTGCCAGCCTCAATTACCGCGACCTTGCGGTGCTCTCGGGTAAATACATGCCGACGTTGAAACTACCCTACATCCCGGTTTCGGATGGTTGCGGCACGGTGGCGGCGGTGGGCGAGGGTGTCACCCGCTTTGCCGTCGGCCAGCGCGTGACGCCCACTTACACACAGGGCTGGCACTCGGGCAACCCATCGCAGGAGTTGCGCGCACGCAGCACGCTGGGCGCCCCCCTGCCCGGCGTGCTGCAGGAATACATTGTCATCCCTGCCGAGGATGCCGTGACACCGCCGCCCCACCTGTCGGACGCCGAAGCGGCGACACTGCCGATCGCCGCGGTGACGGCCTGGTCTACCCTTGCCGAGGGTGGCATCAAGTCCGGCGACACCGTGCTGGTGCAGGGCACCGGCGGCGTGGCGCTGTTCGCGCTGCAGTTCGCGCGCTGTGCCGGAGCGCGCGTGGTAGCCTTGACCTCAAGTGACACCAAGGCGGCGCGCCTGCGCGAACTGGGCGCCGAGACGGTCATCAACTACCGCACCACCCCGGACTGGGAACAGGCGGTTCGCGCAGCCACCGACGGACGCGGCGCCGAGATCATCGTCGAGACAACGGGTAGCACGCTGCCCAAGTCGATGGTGGCCGCGGCTTTCGGCGGGTTCATTGGCGTGGTCGGGTTTGTCGGCGGTTACGAAACCACCTTCAACGTGCGCCAGTTGCTCGGGCCCAAGCTGCGCGTTCAGGGCATCTCGGTCGGTTCGCGCGAGCGCTTCGAGGCGATGAACCGCGCCATCGTGCTGCATGGATTGCACCCGGTGGTCGACTCGACCTTCCCGCTGGAGCAGACCGCCGACGCATTGCGCAAGCTCGAGCGCGGCGCACATATCGGCAAGATCGCCATCTCGATCAAATAGAGATAATTGGTTATCTTCCCGCGCCCGCCGATAACCCACGCAAACCGCTTATCTGCAATGTGGATGGCCAGCTCAAACGACATGCGAGACGATTGTCCATTGCTACCGCGACAACGGACGGGTGGGCCTCAGTCGTTAAGGCGGAACCCGGTGTTCTTGATGATCTGCGCCCACGACTTTTCGTGCTCGGCAATTACCCGCAAGAAATCAGCGCGCGGTTTTCCGGTTGGCTCCAGGCCGATTTGCCGCATAGTTTGCTGGACGACCGGATCGCCTGTCGCGTCGACAATTGCCTTGCTCAACTGGTCCAGAATCGGTAGCGGCGTCTTCGCGGGCGCGTAAAACCCGTAGATGCCGGTCATCACGATGTCATAACCCATCTCCCTGAACGTGGGGATATCCGGCGCGTTGGGTGAACGTTCGGCCGCCGCAATTCCAAGGACGCGCAGTTGCTTTGATTGATGCAGCTTTTGGACGCTGGGTAGCGCCCAGGTGGCCGCTGTGATGTGACCGCCGATCTGATCGGTAATCATTTGCGCAGTAGTCTTGTACGCCACAGAAGTCATTGGGACACCCACCCTGCGAGCGAACTCAATGCCGAGTATATGGCCCGGGGCGCCAATTGATTCAGTACCGAACTGCGATTTGTCGGGATTCAGTTTGAGCCAGGCGGAAAATTCCTTAAGATTGGTGAAAGGTGCGTCGATTGAACCCGTCATCGCAATGTGATTGTCGGCAACATAGGCAATCGGCGCGAAATCGGTCAGCTGGTAGCTGCTCTTGCTCGATATCATCGGGTACATACCCATGGCCGAAAAGGTCGCGATCATGATGGTCTTGCCGTCAGCCGGGGCGCTTTTCAAAAGGTCCACGGCAATGCGCGAACCAGCTCCCGGTTTATTCTCCACGATGACCGGCACCCCCAGCGCCGTGGTCATTTTATCGGCCAGCAACCTGGCGATAATGTCCGCGCCATTCCCCGGCGAAAAACCAACTACGATCTTCAGCGGCCGTTTATCCTGATCGGGCTGGGCAAACCCGCTTGCCGGAAAGAGCAGCACGCCGGCCATAGCCAGCGCTGCACACATATATGCGCGTATTCCAATTGCGTTGCATATCCACATAATAGCCACCTCCGCAAACCCGCCTGTCGCGTCCGCAAAAGCTCAATCAGGCCCGCGCGCAACGTCGCCCTTTATCGCCATCCGGTGCATCACGCGAGGCTCGACACCATAGTCGTGGACCGCATAATGCATGGTACAGCGATTATCCCAAATCACAACATCCCCCCCGTGCCAGATATGTCGATAACCAAAGTCGGGGCGCTGGGCGTGTGCATAAAGATACTGGATTATTGGCCGACTCTCCGCCTCAGTCATGCCGTCGAAATGACGGCAGGTCTCAGGCGAGCCAACGTAGAGAGCGTGACGGCCGGTCTCGGGATGCTTTCGCACCGCCGGTTGCCATGCGCCGATTTGCTCGTTGTTGCCTTCGTAGCGTTTCTGAATGCGCGAAGAAACATAGCGATAGCGGAGGTTTCGAATCAGCCTTTTCATCCCGTCCGAAAGCGTCTCGTACGCCAGATACTGATTATTCCACATGGTGTCCCCGCCAATCGACGGCAACTCTTGCGCGGCGAGAATGCAAATGGAAGGTGGTGCCTCCAGGTACATTCCGTCAAAATGCCAATTCTCGGTAATGACCTTGTCCTTGCCATCATTGATGAGCTTCAGTATGCCCGATGGCAGGCTCAGATCGCCGAAATCGACGCGGGGGAAGATATATAAATCTCCCATTTTTTCCGAGAACGCCACATGATCCTGGGGCCCCATAAACTGCTCCGGAAACACCAACATGCAGTGCTTGAGCAGCGCAGCGCGAATCACTTCGACATCGTGGGCCGTGGTGTCCTTGAGTTTTATACCGTCGATGCGGGCGCCAATGGAACCGGTCAGCGGTGTAACCGAAAGTCCGCCAAAAGCAGGAATGCTGTGGCTACGTTTATTTACAACAATGCTTTTCATGCGCCCCTCCTCAATTCGTGACTCTGCACAACCGCACGATACTGCGCCGACACCCGAACGATTGTAATTCCACTGAATTTAAAGTACCGCCAACCCTTATGCAGATTCGACACCAACGCGAAGATCAAACCCTAGTAAGCCAGTGAGATTAGACGCCGCGCTCGAAAAGGCGGGCCTCGGCAATCGGCCACCCAATCTGCACCTTGTCTCCGACCACAAGACCGGCATTCCCGGCCGCTGCGACTGTTTCGGACAGAAGCGTGGTCTGGCCTTCTGCGGCAACCTTGATACGCACTGAAGCGCCCATGAACACCTTGTCCTGGACTTCGCCCCGAAATGAAACCCAGCCCGGATCGGAAAGCGGCTCGCGGCGGATAGCCACGTTCTCCTGCCTGACCGATAGACTGACCGGTGCACCCTTGGCGAAGCCCGTCGCCCCGTGGCAGGCGATGCGCAGGCCCCCGCCGATTACAATGTAACGACCCGACCCGAGGACCTCGTCGATAACACCATCGAGCAGGTTGGTGTGCCCGACGAACTGCGCGACAAACCGGCTGGCCGGCTGCGAATAGATCTGCTCCGGTGTGCCGATCTGCTCAATGCGGCCGGCGTTCATTACCGCAATCCGGTCCGACATCGCCATCGCCTCGCCCTGATCATGCGTGACGAAAATAAACGGACTGCCGAGGGAGCGCTGCAGACGACGCAATTCGTCCTGTAACTCGAGGCGCAGGCGAAGGTCCAGAGCACCCAGTGGTTCGTCAAGCAACAGGACAGAAGGCTCGTTGATAATGGCACGGGCTATGGCAACGCGCTGTTTCTGACCCCCGCTTATTTGGTCGATACGGCGCTCGTCATAGCCTTCGAGACGGACCATCTCCAGCGCTTTACGTACCCGCATTGCGATTTCCGCCGGCGGCACGCGACGCATCCTGAGACCAAAACCGATGTTCTCCGCGACGTTACGATGCGGAAACAGCGCAAGGTGCTGAAACACCATATTGGTGCGGCGCTGGTGCGGCGGCGTGTCCGTGGCGTCGATGCCGAGGATGCGGATGCGTCCGCTGTCGGGCGTCTCGAAACCGCCGATCAATCGCAACAGGGTCGTCTTACCGCAGCCGCTTGGACCCAGCAGCGAAACAAACTCGCCCGGGGCGACCGAAAGGGATACCCGGTCGACCGCCAGCGTCGCGCCAAAGCGGCGTGACACTGCCTCGACTTCGACGGCGGCTGTTACAGGCTGCATGCGTCAGGCTGCCTTGAATTCAGCCCACGCCTCGAGCCATAAGTCCATGCGTTTAGGGAGCCCGAGGCGGACCATCGGTCCGCCTCTTTCCAGGATGTCGTAGCCGTGCAGTTTCTGGTCGGCCGCCGAAAAGCTGTCCTTTGCCAGTTGGGAGGTCGAGAGCACACCGGCCATCTGGGTCAGCTTGGCTCCGTACTCCGCGCTCAACAGGAAGTTGAGCAGTTTGTAGGAGTCCTCAGGATTAGGCGCGTTTTGCGGAATAAATGCGGCATGGACCCACCACAGCAAACCTTCCTTGGGATGATTACCCACAATATCCATGCCCTGTTGCTGCAATGTCTTGCGCATCAGCAGCCAGCCGAACATGGCATGCACCTCGTTTGAAGACATCAACTGGACTGCCTCGGCAAACTTTGACCACACAGCACGGAAATTGCGCTTCTTGCTGACCAGGAATTTCACCACCTCCTTGAGGTCGGCGCGCTCCATCTCTAGCGGCTGCTTGTTACCCATGTAAAGCGCTGTCATGTGAATTGACTCATGCGCGTCGTCCCGAATGGCGACGCGACCCTTGAACTTGTCGTCGAACAGCAGACCCCAGGAATTCGTGAGCGGCTCGGTGTCCGGGATGAACTTACGGTTATACAGTACCGCGTTATAGCCCCAGTAGATCGGCATTGAATATGTTTTGCCGCCCTTGGTCATGACGTCCGGCTTGAAAAGATTTGCGAGGCTCTTGCTATTGGGCACCTGTGTCACGTCCCAAGGCAACAGCAGATTCCTGTCAACCGCCTCGGATAGCGCCGGGCGCACCAAGTCGCTCAGCGTATTCATCACGCCAAAGCGCGAACTGCCTGAGAGCAACTTGCCCATCGTGTCGATCGGCGAAACATACGGAGCGGGGCGAACCTTGATGCCGGTCTGCTTCTCGAAAATTTCCAGCAATTCGGGGCGGACCGGCGAAGGCGCCATCAGCACGTCAAGCGTGCTTGCCGCATGAGTCAGGTTGGGCCACATGGAGCCGGCCGCCGCCAGCAGGGCGGATGAACCACCCAGACGAACAAACTCACGACGTGATAATCCCTGCATGAACGATTCACACCTTTTGCTCATAATGTCTCTCCTGTCTAGGTTGTGAGGCTTGGTGCCGCGATGTCCCACTGGATGCCTACATTTTCTTCGCGAACGTCAGTACAAGCGCGAGATTGTCTTCGACGATCGCCTTCCATCCGCTCGGCACATAGGTTGTCGAGCCAGTTTCCTCGATTATTGCCGGTCCGGCCACAATATGCTTGCGGATCAGGCTGTCTCGTTCATATACCGGACATTCTATCCAGTGTCCCTGCTCATAGAGTCGGCGTGCCGCCGCGGGTGCCGGTGCGGCGGCGGCGGACGCACTTGGCATCAGCTTGAAGCGGGTAGCCGGCGCCGCCGTGGCCGCAACGCGCAAGTTGACGATCTCGATCGGCCGCTCGTGGCGGTGCCCGAACAGTTCCTCGTGACGTGCCGCAAAATCCGCCGGTAACGCGGCCACACCCGCCTTCGAAGCTTCGCGGAGCTTCACGGTCACTTCAAACGCCTGACCGGAATAACGCAGATCCAGCGAATATGCGAGCGTCTCACCGCCAGCCGGCCAGCCGGCCTCGGCCAGGGCAGAACGCATTGATGCGGCATCTTTTTCTAGCTCGACCAGCAGATCGCGCGGCTTAATGCCGGCGAGCGGATGGAACCATGTGCGAACCGCATCGCGGCGCAAGTCCGAAGCAAGCAATCCGTAGGCACAGACATGCCCAGGGTACGGGGGCACTATGACTTCGTCGATGCTCAGCTCCACGGCGACTGCGCACGCGTGTAGCGGCCCTGCGCCGCCGAACGCGCAAAGCACAAACTCCCTTGGGTCGGCGCCCTGCTGCACCGACACTTCACGAATGGCATTGGCCATGCGCGCCACGGCGATTTCGATGATCCCCTCGGCAAGGCGCAGCGCCGGCATACGCGCTTTTACCGCCATGCGAGAGATCGCCTTTTCGGCCAATGCCGGCTTGAGGCGCATCGCGCCACCAATGAGGCTATCGCCGAGCCGTCCGAGCAGCAGGTTGGCATCGGTGACCGTCGGCTGTTCGTTGCCCCGCCCGTAACAGGCGGGGCCCGGCTGTGCGCCGGCGCTCTCGGGCCCGACATCGACGCCGCCACCCTCGTCGACCTTGGCGAGACTGCCACCACCGGCGCCGACCGTGACAATATTAAGTTGGGGTAAGCGCAGCGGATAACCATTGATGATGGTATTGCTAGCCATCATCGGCTCGGCACCGTCGATCAGCGCAACGTCTGTGCTGGTACCTCCGATGTCTAGCGTGATGATTTTAGGCCGCCCGATGGTGGCGGCCACCAACATAGCGCCGCGAATACCACCAACCGGGCCAGACAGTATCGTTTGAGCGCCCGAACGTGCCGCCTCCTTGCGCGGAATGGTGCCCCCGTTGGACGCCATGATGAACAGTGAGCCGCCAAAATTGCGCTTGCGCAGCGTATCCTCAAACGCCTTCAAATAGCGGTCCAGGATGGGGCTGATCGAGGCGTTGATCACTGTTGTCGAAAGCCGCTCGTATTCGCGGTATTCGGGTGAAATCTCGTGCGAAAGGTAGACCGGCGTCTTGATTCCTGCGCGTGCAAGGTACCGTGCCACCTGCTTCTCGTGCGCCGGATTGGCATAGGAATTGATGAAGCAGACTGCGATAGCCTCGGCATCAATACCACGCAACGCCGCAGCCAACGCCTTGAGGTCTGGCTCAGCGGCTCGATGGATGACATCGCCGGCGGCACCAATGCGCTCGCACAGTTCCAGCCGGCGGTCACGCGGCACCAACGGCGCAGGCCGCCGGTAGCGGGTCTGAAAGAGGCTGCCCGGCGTGAGGCGCATGCAGCGTCCAATTTCAAGGGAATCGCGAAATCCCTTCGTGGTCACCAGTGCAGTACGCACACCCTTGCCTTCGAGTACCGCATTGGTCGCAACAGTGGTGCCGTGAACTACAACGGCGAGTTGAGCCGCATCAACGTGAAGCGCTTCAAGGCCTGCATCCAGGCCTTCCCACTGCCGTCCCGGAACCGAAGGCACTTTGGCGGTACGCACCGTACCGGTTGCCGAATCGAACAAAACGAGATCGGTAAAAGTGCCGCCAATGTCAACGCCAAGTATCTGCATGTTGCTTCCTAGGAACTGAGCGCCGCAACCTGTGCCGGCAGACCGCGCAGCATCAGCGTGGCACCCGCGCGCCACTTGCAAAAACCGACCAGCTCGGCACCAACGCCGATAGCCGTGCGTGACGCAGAAGCGGCCGTCGCAATAACCACACGTACCGGAGCGACCGGCGACCCAACGAGCAGCAGTTCGCCTATGTCGCCCCCCCGCAGGCCCGCACGTCTGGCGGTCGCCGGGTGGACCAGCGCTGCCGGCAGGCCAAGGACGCTATCCGGCACTTTCTTTTTCTGCAGCACCAGGCGCACCCTCGACCTGTCGATAGCGGTGCGCCGGCGCTGCGTGGCCGCAACGTCCAGTACGCCGCGCTTGAGTACCACGCCATAGACGTTTCGTGCGTGATCCCGGTCGATGTAGCCCAGGTGCAAATCTTCCACTACACGTGCCGGATCCCGCTGCAGCGGATCGCCGAAACCGCCGCCGCCGCTGGTCTCGAACACCACCTGGTCGTCGGCCTGAAGCGGGAAGTTCGCGACCTTACCGGGTGCGCGCGACGGATGCAGGAGCTTGCCTTTGCGCAGCACCTTCACCGAATTCTGCCGTCCCGATGTTCCACCAAACAGACCATAGGGCGGAATGATGTTCTTGTCTGATACGCAAGACAGGCTGCCCTGCTTGGTCAGCAGGCGGATGACACGGCGCATGCCGAGTCCGCCGCGGAAACGCCCGTCGCCGGCCGAGTCCTCGCGCAGACTGCATTCCTCGATGCGCAGCGGAAATTTCTGCTCGATCGCCTCGATCGGCTGCACCGCGGTGAAGTCGCCTTCTGCAAAGGTTCGTAGTGCTGAGTTGCCGTCGCCGCCCTCGAATCCGCCAGTACCGCCAGCAGGCGCCTCGTAGAGGAGCCAGACGCGGTTGGAATCGGGACGCAGACCGCCGACGAGCAACTGGTTGGAGGTGCCCTTGTTGTCGCCGGTGACCCGATCGGGCATTACCGCCGCCAGCGCCGCCATCACCGCCGATTCGAGGCTGCGGCGCACATCGCCCATCGCGCCGACCGCGGCCGGATAGGTCGCGTTGAGGAAGGACCCCTGCGGCGCGCTGATGCTGATCGGCCGGAAACTACCGGAGTTCACCGGCCCGTCCGGGTCGACCAAGGACTTCAGAATCATGAAAACTCCAGTCGGCGCGCCGGAAGGCCCGATGTTGAACGGGCCCTCGCTTTGCGGGCTGGAGCCGTCAAAGTCGACTGAAATCTTCGCACCCTTGACGCTGACGCGCGCGCAGATGCGCTGTGCGATGCCCAGGTCGGGGCGCGGGTCAAGATAGCACTCGAACGAAAATATCCCATCCGAGAGGTTGCGCAGCTTTGCCGCCATGCGGCGCTCCTCCTGGTCAAGCAGTGCTTCGACAAAGGTGAGCGCGCCATTGACGCCATAGCGCTGCATGACAACCTCAAGCCGCCGGCGCGCGACCTCGCTGGTACCCACCATCGCGAGGAAATCGCCCTCCCGCTCGTGCGGGATACGCATGTTGGCGTAGAGCAGCTTCAGGAATGCGGTGAATTCTGGCGATCCGGCCTTCAGGCGCGTCAGCGGGATGCGCACGCCTTCCTGGAAAATTTCCTTATTCTGTCCTGAGATGCTGCCGTGTATCGCCCCACCGACGTCCTCCCAGTGCGCGCGCACAACCGGGAAGCACACCAGGCGACCCTCGAAAAAGAACGGCACGATGACCGCGATGTCGTTCAGGTGGGTGCCGCCCTCATAGGGGTCGTTATGCAGGAACACGTCATCCGGACGAATGTCCTCCCCGTACTGGCGGATGATCTCCTGCGCCGACCACAGCAGCGGGAAGATGTGCTGCGGATTGTCTTCGGATTGCACGACGAGTTCGCCCTTGGCGCTGAGGATGGCGCAAGACAGGTCGTAGAGCTCGCAGATAGCTGCTGAAAACGCAGAATGGATCATCGTCGCACGCATCTCGCGCACAATGCCAATCAGACGTTGCTGGAACACCTGCAAGGCGATCGGATCGACATGGCCGGTCTCGCCGACTTGGTTGGTTTCTTTCATGTACTGGGTTCCGTCTTGGAGGACCGGTTGGAAAAGGCGAATCCGGCGAGCGAACTGATCACCGATATGACGATGATAAGCACCGCCATCGCAGGGGCTTCCGGCGCAAGCGTCTCGACGATCATGTACCAGAACTGCACCGGCAGTGTCCGGTCAAAACCGGTCAGCAGCAGTGTACGCACGAACTCATCGAACGACAAAGAGAATGCGAACAGGAACGCCGCGATGATGCCCGGGCGGATAATTGGCAGCACGACTTCCCGCTGCACCATCGCAGGGCTCGCCCCCAGGTCCTCGGCCGCCTCTTCCAGCGTCGAGTCGAAATTGTGCAGCCGCGGATGCAGGTTGAGGAATGCGAACGGCAACACGAACGTCACGTGGGCGCACAGCACGCTGGTCCACAACGACAGTTCGACCTTGAACAGACCGAACAACACCACCAGCACCGCGCCGGCGACGATGCCCGGAACGATGATCGGAATCAGAATGAGGTTGAACACCGTCGCTTTGAACGGCAGGTTGCGCCGGAATGCCAGTGCCAGCAACAACGCCAGCACGGTCGCGATGACCGCACTGGCGACGCCGAGCAGCAGACTGTTGGCTGTGGCGCGCAATAACTCCGGGTTGGTGAACACCACCCAGAACCACTTCATCGTGAAGCCCTTCCACGGAAACCCGACGATCTGGGAGTCGTTGAACGACAACACGATCACCGTGACGATGGGCGCATACAGAAACAGGTATATCACGAGCGCATAGCCGACCAGCAGACCGGAAATGCCCTTCGCGTCGCGTTGGCTTGCCATGTTAGTGCCCCTTGGCTGACATGAACACCCTTTGCAGGCCGAACTTGCGCCCCGCCACTATCAGCACCGCGAACACCAGCGCCATCATCAGCAGCGAAAGCGTGGAGCCCATCGCCCAGTTGTTGTCGGCGAGAAACTGCGTTGCAATGACATTCGAAAACATGATGCCAGAGGGCCCGCCCAACAGCGCCGGCGTGACATAAGCACCCAGGGTCAGCAGAAACACCATGATGCAGCCGGACAGGACGCCGGGGAAGCTCAGCGGCAGCAGCACATGGCGCAGCACCGCGAACGGCGTCGCGTGCAAGTCGATTGCAGCTTCAATCAACGAGTGGTCAATACGATCGAGTGACAGGAAGATCGGCAACACCATAAAGAGCAGGTAGACGTAGACGAGGCCAAGGTATACCGCCGCCTCGTTGTAAAGAAACCACTCCACCGGCGTGTCGATAATGCCAATAGCCAAGAGACCCTGGTTAAGCAAGCCCGTGCGACCAAGTATCGGCAGCCACGCGAAGGTCCGCACCACATAGCCTATCCAGAATGGCAGGAACAGCATGACGATGGCGATCGTCTTGACGAAACCGGACGTGCGCGCAAGGAACAGCGCGATCGGGTACGACAGCACCAGTGTGACCAGCGTGGTGAGAAATGCGATGCGAACCGTCTTGAACAGCAGATCGAAATACACCGGTGTGCTAAACAGGCGCGTCCAGTTTCGCAACGTCCAGTCGGCACGAAGGCCGAATATGGTGGACGTCCAGAATGAGATCAACAGCATCAGGAGCAGGGGCACCAAAGTGAACAGCAGCAACCAACCAATGCCCGGCAGAGCGGCAAACCACCGTGGTTTGCCTGCTCCTATCGGCAACATGTCATCCTGCACTTGGGTCGCTATGCTCACCCAGAACCGCTTAGAACTTTATGCCGTGGCGCGCAAACACCTTGCGCTCCACCGTTTCGACATCCGCGTCCACCGATTCGGCCAGCGGCGACTTGTTCACGCGCGGGATTTCTCCGTCAGCGAACAATCCCATTGTTCCGGCGCGCCCCTCCGGCGCAAGCACAGGCGCATGCGCCTGGACCATGGTGCATGGGATGCTGCCGCGGTTCCAGGCCCAGTGAAGTGCATTGCCGGGGATGCGCAGGAAGTCTCCGGTCTTGACGTGATATCCCTCGTCTTCGATGAATATCCACAGCTCGCCCTCGACCACGTAATTGAGTTGCTCCGGGGTGTGCTTGTGCGGCTTGGAGTGATAACCCGCCGAACGCGTCGCCACCATCATATTCGCCTCGTTCCCATAGACGAACAGTGTTTTCATGTTGCCTGAATGCAGATTGACCGCCGCACTGCCTGTGACCAGGTCCTTCCCAGATATGAACAACCCCATGTGTTTCTCCTAAAAAAGTATCGAAGGTAAATCAAAGCGTACAGTCTGGCAGATGCGTATCTGGCGGCAAACCGGTTCGACTCTGCAGAACTACCGTCCGTGTCTATCCATTGCCCTTTGAAACCACCTCAGTGTCGTCGGCCTCACCGCTCACACGCCGCCATCTGCCGAAGCAGCCACTGGCGAAATGCCTGCACATGCGCGGACCGGCCACGGGAGTGCGGATAAATGAGGAAATGGCGGCACGTTTTCACGCGAGGCTCCAGATCCGGCAATACCGTCACCAGCCTACCGTCCATCAGTTCGCCACGCACCAGGAAGTCGCCCTCCAGAATGATTCCCAAGCCGTTAACGGCCGCCTGTATCGCAAGGAATGCCCTGTCAAACCGCAGGTCACTGGCGACCGGCTGCCTATCCACATCGTGCGCGGACAACCAACCATCCCATAGGTGAAAGCTATTGACGGAATGGATCAGCGGAAAGTTTGCAATGTCGGCCGGCGATTTAATGGGCTTGGAGCCTGCAAGCAGCTTTGGGCTGCACATCGGGAGAATATTTTCGAACACGACGGGCTCGACATGCATGTCGGTAAATTCCGACGAGCCAAAGCAGATTTCCAAATCACCGGCTTCCCTATTGAAGAAGCTTCCGAACGCCCTCGTAGTATCAATCCGTACGTGTAACTCGGGATGCTCCGACAGGAATTGGGGCAGATTGGGCATCAACCATTGGACGGCGAAGCTGATGGCACACCGTATCTTGAGCGACTTCGTCGTTTCCAGCTTGTGCAAATGATCGGTTGCAGAGTCGATGCGCTCAAGGGCGGACTGCACCATCCGAAAGTATGATTCGCCGGTTTCGGTAAGGCATACGCTCTGGTTTTTCCTGGAAAAAAGCTGGACACCGAGTTGCTCTTCAAGCCCACGCACTTGGTAACTGACGGCCGACGGCGTGACACACAGCTCGTCCGCCGCCTTTAGAAAGCTCTCGTAGCGGGCCGCCGCTTCAAACGCGATCAACGCCTTGAGCGCGGGGCGTTCCCGGCGCTTGCCTTTAGGTGAAAGCGCCATGTCCCCCGGGGTTTCATCCAAAAAAAGCGGCGCGCCCGCCGCATCACCCGCGGGGCGAACATCCCCTCCGCCAGGAACTACAGCCAATGGCACATCGCCAAGCAAGCGTGTCAGGCTTTGGATGTTGCGTCTTCCTGCAGGTGGTTTATCCGATCGACCCACGATTTCCTTCCAACTCAGATCGCTCAGCAGCGTTATCCATGGTCAACAGGAGGTTGCCAAAACGCTCAACCGTGATGCGCCACCCCGGTGGAACCACCGTTGTTGCTCCGGGCTCCTCGATAATGGCCGGCCCGTCGAGAAGCGTACCCGACCCAAGCGCTGCGCGCTCAAGTACCGGCGTCATCGCGGGCTTTCCGGAAAAATACACCTCCCTGGCTGCCCCCCCCTGCGCAGCCGTACCGTCCCCCTCAGCCAACACCGGCAGAATCGTCTTGGCATCGGAACCCCGTCCTATGGTGATCAGCCTCACCGCATCGATCTCAATGGCCCGATTCTGGCTGGCCTGCCCGTAGCGTTCCTCGTAGCGCTCCAGAAACAACCGTTTGAGCTGCTTATCGTCCGACACATCCGAGGACATCTTCACGCCAAACTGTGAAGCCTGGCCCGAGTAGTGCATGTCGACCCAAATCTCGAAAGACAGGGCTGCGGGATCGAAACCCTCGCGCTCCATGTGGGCGACGCCCGCTTCGCGAAGTTTCCGAATCGCCAAATCCACGCTCTTGAATCCGGCCGGTCCCAGTTTGTCGAAGAGCGTCTCCACAAGCTCCCATCGCACCTCGGACGTCAACAGTCCCAGCGCGGAAAAATTGCCCGGCAGCTGCGGAACGATCACGCGTCCGATGCCGAGCTCACGCGCGACAAAAGCCGCGTGCATCGGCCCGGCGCCACCGTAAGCCATCAAGCAGAACCGCCGCGGATCGATGCCGCGGGAAACGGATATTTCGCGAATTGCGCCAACCATTTTCGCCACCGCGATTCTGATGATGCCTTCGGCAAGGTCGATTGCCGTCATACCGGACATTTTGACGGCGAGGGCACACAGCGCGTGCTCCGCTAGCTGCCGGTTGAGCCTGATCCTGCCGCCCAGGGCGCGGTCCGCATTAAGTCTGCCTAACAGCAGATTTGCGTCGCTCACCGTGACCGCCTGCCCGCCGGCGCCGTAACACGCCGGCCCGGGAACTCCTCCGGCACTCTCGGGGCCGACCTGAAGCATGCCGTCCTCGCTCAGAAAGGCAATGCTGCCGGCTCCGGCGCCCACGGTGTTTATCTCGATCATTGAGCCCCGGACCGGCATTCCCCCATACACGGTCTGCTGGGTGCTTACCGCCTCATAATTGCGGATCACAGACACGTCGGTGGACGTCCCCCCCATGTCATAGGAAATCGCGTCCGCAACTTCAAGCGTTCGCATGACACGCAGTGACGCATTCACTCCACCGACGGGCCCCGAAAGTATGGTCCGGACCGGAAGCTGCGCCGCCATCTTGGGAGTCATTGCACCGCCGCCCGATCCCATCAGCAATATGGGCCGTGAAACGCCGGCTGATTTCAACTCGGCGCCAAGAACGTCCAGGTACCTTGCCATGCTTGGCATGAGGTAGGCGTTGAGGGCTGCAGTCGAAAACCGCTCAAACTCCTGAAACCCCGGGAAAACCTCGCGGGAAGTGCATATCAACATGCCGGGGAACACCTTCTGCAGATGCTCCTTGATTGCCTGCTCGTTTACATCACTGGCATAGGAATTGAGAAAACAAACTGCGACTGATTCCGGCTTCAGACGGCGAACCGCAGCTTCCGCCTGCGCAAACGATTGCGCATCCAGCGGCACCAGTACTTCGCCTGAGGACGAAACCCTCTCCCTGATTTCCGCGCGCATCGGACGCTCCACCAACGGAGCCGGCTTGACAAACTTCGAATCGAACAGACTGTTGGCTGAATACCGCATGGAACGGCCAATCTCCAGCACGTCCCGGAAGCCCTCGGTCGTCAGCAGCGCCACGCGAATTCCAACCCGCTGCAAAAGTGTGTTGGTGGCGACAGTCGTCCCGTGGACTATCTGCGAAATGCTCTCTCCGGGCATTCCCAGTGCCGCAATTCCCTGTGCGAACCCCTGGTGCTCAGCCCCCGTAGTCGAGGGCACTTTCAGCGCCGTCATCCGGCCGGTGGCCTCGTCCCAGCAGACCAGATCGGTAAACGTCCCGCCAACGTCGATGCCGATTCGAATCACGACAGCGCCTCCAGTTTGCGGCGCCATACCTCCCGCGCCGCGCCGCTATCCACCCCGAGCGATCGCAACTCGAGATCCGTGTCTTGAGGAACCCCGAAAATCTGCAGGCTGTCGGCCGACAAACCGAATACGCCCTTGCGCCGATCCTTCATTACGCGAACCCAGCACCGAAACGGCGCGCCATGGCCGGACACCAACTCCGCCACATCGCCAGTGGACAACCGGAGCGCATTGGCATCCCACTCCGAGACATAGCAGGGCCGCATCCCTCCGACATCCCGCAGTTCCGGCTCGAGTTCGACAGTGCCCTTCACTCTTGTTTCGGCGATTTTCTTACGGGCCCGGCTCGTCTCGCCCTCATCAAGCCGGCCATCCTTCACGACCACCCCGTAGCGCTCCCCGGCATGCCCGGGAGACACGTAGCCAAATTCAACGTCGTGCATGACGCGTGAGGGCTCGCGCAGCAATGGATCCCCGAAACCACCTCCTCCGCTGCTCCGCGCGATGACGACGTCATCCGGCTGCAACTCGAATCCGGCAACCTTGCCAGGCAGATTGGATGGCGCGATTTCCCTGCCACCCCGGAGAACTGAAAACTGGTTGGGCGCACCCGCGAAGCCCCCCTCGACGCCATAGGGCGGAAGCACGTTGCGATCGGACAAAACAGTGAGCCGTCCACGTGGCCCGAGAAACCTGATGTAACGGTCGAACCCCAGCCCACCGCGGTTGGTCCCGGCTCCGCCGGAATCAGCCCTCAGCGAAAGGCGTTCGGCGCGCAGCGGGAATTTCGCCTCGATTGACTCGATAGACTGCAACGATCCGAAATCACCTTCTAGAAAAGTCCGCAACGCGGAGTTCCCGTCATGCTCGAGAAAGCCGCCTGTGCCACCAGTTGGCGCCTCGTAAAAAATGAATGGGCGATCCGTCGCTGGATTGATGCCTGAAACAATCACCTGATTCGCCGTGCTCTTGGTCTCGCCAGTCACATGGCCGGGCATGATGGGCGCCAGTGCCCCCATGATCGACATTTCGAGGTTCCGGCGGATGTCCCCCATCCCGCCGAACCCCACAGGCTCGGTGGGATTGAGGATGGAGCCGGGCGGCGTGTGAACCACCAGCGGCCTGAACGTACCGGAATTGACCGGGCCGTTCCGATCAAGCAGCGCCTTGAGCACCATGAACACTCCGGTGGGCGCGCCCGAAGGCCCGAGGTTCCAAGGGCCTGCGTTCTGCGGTGAGGTTCCCGTAAAGTCAACTTTGAGGCTCGATCCGGAGATCGTCACAGTGGTTCTGATGACCAGAGGCTCCAGCTGCGCGCCTCGCGGGTCCATGGCCGTCTCGTAGCTGTAGGTGCCGTCCGGCAGTTGCGAGATGCGATCACGCATCCTGCGCTCGGCATGACGAATCATTTCGTTGACCGCCCTGACCTGTGTATCGCGTCCGTGCTCGGCGACCAGCGCCTCAAGCCTGCGCTGCGCGACCCGGCAGGTCCCCAGCATCGCCTCGAAGTCTCCCTCCCGCTCATTTGGGACCCGCATGTTGCTCAGGAATACATCAAACAGGTCCTGATTGATCACGCCCCGAGAGAATGCCCGCACAACCGGGATTCGCAAACCCTCCTGCATTGTCTCGGTCGCTGCGGCGGTGATGCTCCCGGGGGACATCCCCCCCACGTCCTCAAAATGGACTCGCACAACGGGGAAAAATGCCAGCTTCCCGTCCAGGAACAGGGGCGCGATCATGCCTATGTCGTTCAGGTGGGTCCCGCCCGTCAACGGGTCGTTATGGAGGAAAATGTCGCCCGGATTGATGTCGCCCTTGAACTTCTCCATCACGCCCGCCACTGACCAGAGGATCGGGAAGATGTGCTGCGGGTTATCCCCCTCGGAAAGCGCGATGAGCTGCCCTTCATGGTCAAGCACCGCGCATGACATGTCGTGCATTTCGCAGACCGCGGACGAATATGCGGCACGCAGCATGTTGCCTCGCATCTCGCGAACAATGGTGATAACGCCCTCCCGAATGATCTCAAGCGTTACCGGATCGATGGATGCTGCTCGGTCGTCCATTTCACAGATTCCTAAACAGAAAGAAAACCAAGTTTCACAGGCTAGACGCCGCCCGCCCGGCCCGCAAACGAGGATTTTTTGGTGTCCGGGCAAGCCCGCATCGACCCGGCTCCGCCACTATGCCGGCATGACGACCAAGTGGTCACGTGCCCACTTTGCCCTTACGTTCTGCCCGCTTTCGATCGCACTGTTGGCTTGGGTACTCGGCAGTTCGCAAATAAGATCCAACCCTGAATCCGCGCGAAGTGATATTCGCACGATCGAACCTCGGTAGATCGCGTCAACCACCCGGCATGGCAAACCATCGCCTGGCTCACCGGGCATCAGCAATTCCACCTTCTCGTAGCGGATTATCGCCAACACCTTGCTGCCAGCATCCAGTTGGCTCGTTGCGATACCTTCGTACGTAATGCCGTTCGCAGAGATGAAGCAACCGTTGCCGTCTCCCGGACTGACAACTTCGCCAAAGATGAAGTTGGCCTGCCCGACAAACTCGGCCACGAACCGGACCTGCGGTCGTTCGTAGATTTCCCTCGGCGTTCCAAGTTGGACTATTTTCCCGCCCTCCATCACAGCAATGCGGTCGGAAAGCGTAATTGCCTCACCCTGATCGTGGGTGACAAAAATGAAGGTGCTGCCGATTTCACGATGGATGCGTTTCAGTTCCTCATGCATCTGCAATCTCAACTGCAGATCCAGCGCCCCCAGGGGTTCGTCAAGAAGCAGCACATCCGGTTCGTTGACCAATGCGCGTGCAATAGCGACTCGTTGTTTCTGCCCCCCGCTGAGCATGTCGATCCCCCGGTTCTCGTATCCTCCAAGACGAACCAGATCGAGCATCTGGCTGGTCTTGCGGGCAATTTCATCCGCAGGCCGTTTTTTTACTTCCATCCCGAAGGCAATGTTCTGTGCCACCGACAGGTGCGGGAAGAGCGCAAGGTGCTGGAAGATCATATTGGTGCTTCGCTGGTATGGCGGCACCCGAAGGACGCTTTTCCCCTCTATGAGAATGTCGCCTGAATCCGGACTTTCGAAGCCCCCGATTATGCGCAGCAACGTCGTCTTGCCGCACCCGCTTGAACCGAGCAACGAGAAGAATTCCCCGCGACAGACGTCAACCGACACGCCATCAAGCGCCAGGGTCTCTCCAAATCGCTTGCTTATTCCCTTTGCGCAAACGGCAATTTCGGTCACAACGTGCTCCGTAGTATCAACATGACCTTCCCAAAAAATGGCCGGACAGACGACCGTCGCATCCGGTAATTTGTCGCCAGAAACCGGCCCCCCGTCTGGGGTGCCGTTGCCGGCGACGCTAGGCGCTCTTTACGCGACTCCAGGCCTCAATCCATGTGTTCAGGTTCGGCGGGAGGCTGTTCGGATAGTGCTTCACTGAACCGTCAAGAATCCCATAACCCGCCTGCCGGGCTTCGGCGGCCGAAAGGTTCTTCGCCGCATTGGTGGACGTCGAAAGGTAGCCCGATATCCGGGTCAGGCGGCTTGCATACGCAGCCCCAAGCATGGAATTGATGAACGCGTGGACCCGATCCTGGTTGGGCGAGTCCTTGGGGATCGCCGCCCCGGACACGAACGAAAGGACACCCTCCTTGCACCAGGAATTCTTGACGTTCACCCCCTGCTGTTGCAGCGCAGACCGGAGCGGGATCGGACCATATGTACACACGACCTCGCCGCTCGCGATCTGGTTTGCACCCTGCGCAAAGCTCGTGTACAGCGTGCGCACGTTCTTCTTCTTTGAGATCAGGAACTTGGTGATATCGGACAATTCCGCGGCGCTTATCAGCTCCGGGCGCGGTTTGCCCAGATACAGTCCGGCGATCAAGATCATATGTAGCGCCGAATCAAACCAGGCGATGCGTCCCGCGTACTTGTCCTCAAACAGCATTCCCCAGGACTGAGTGTATTCATCCTTCTCGGGAACAACGCTGGCGTTGTAAACAACGCTGTCATAGCCTGCGGTAACCGGGATCGCATACATTTTTCCATCACGCGAAATCGCATATTCCTTGAATATCTCCGCGACCGACGCAGCATTGGGGATCTTGCTCAAGTCGAGCGGCGAAACCTTTTCGGCGCCCGCATTCTCGCCAAGCAGCGGCTTGCGTGCAACTCCTGTCTGCGTGACGATCATGCTGTATCGGGAGGTGCCGCCGGGCGCAAGTATCCGCGATAACGTATCAGCAACGGATTGGAACGGGGCATCATTGACCTTGATATTCGCTTCGCGCTCCACCACCTCACGCAGCTCCCCGAACACCAGCCTGTTCGTCATCAGGACGTCCAACGTAGTTGGCGACTGCGCCCTCACATAGCCCGGCACCACAGCCAGCGCGCCCGCCGCAATCCCGGCACGCAACACGCAGCGCCGACCACCGTTTGAGGGCACGCCCCTGAAATCCCTTTTGTTTCCCGTGTCTGCGTTCATTACTTGACTCCTCTGGTATCGCGACACCCTGTCGCTCAGTTATTGACCAACGGCCGCCCCGCCTCGCTTCTTGCTACCAACCTGCCCGCCCTGCTGGAAACCACGAAACCCAGTGCTGCTGCCGAAACCGTGAAGATCATGATTACCACCCCAACAGCCGGCAGGAACGGTGCAACCTCCTCCTGAATGAGTATCCACAACTGAACTGGCATGGTTCTTTGCGACCCCACCAGGAACAGGGTTCTGATGAACTCGTCAAAAGATAAAGTGAATGCGAAAAGGAAGGTCGCGACAACGCCGGGCCTGATCAATGGGAATACAACCCGGCGGAACACGACGAAGGGCGTTGCCCCAAGGTCCATCGCCGCCTCTTCCAAGGACTGGTCAAATCGGTGAAGTCGGGGATAGAGGGTCAGGAATGCGAAGGGCAACACCCATGTCACATGTGCAACCAGTACTGCAGGCCACAGGCCGTAACGCACTCCTGCCGACCCGAAAAAGACGAATAGGATTACGCCCGCGACAATGCCCGGCGTGATGATCGGCAGCAACAGCAACGGGATGAGCACACCGCGTCCCGGAAGCCGGTACCGCAGGCCCATGCAAACAGAAAGGCCAAGCAGGGTTCCCAATATCGCGCTCGCGACTCCGATGAGGAGGCTGTTGCCAATGGCCACCATAAACCTGCCACCAGAGAAAGCTTCGCCGTACCAACGCAGGGTGAAACCCTTCAACGGGAACCCCATTACCTGTGCGTCGTTGAAGGAAAGAAGTACGAGCACAATGATAGGAACATAAAGAAAAGCATAGAACAGCAGCGCATAGACATACATGGCGCCCTTCCATGCACTTTGCCGGATCTTGGGTGAAGCACCGACCATCAACGCGCCCCCATGAATATGTTCATGAGTCCGAGCCGGCGGGCTGCGAACACAAGCGCGAGCAGCACCACGGCCACCAGCACGATTGATAGTGCGGCCCCGAGCGCCCAATTATTGGAATTTTGAAACTGCGTTGCGATGACATTACCCATCATCAAGCCCGATGCGCCGCCCAGCAGCTGCGGGGTAACGTAAGCTCCGCACGACAGCAGGAAAACCATGGTGCAGCCCGAAGATACGCCGGGCAGACTCAGGGGGATGATCACCCTTTGGAATACCTGCAGCGGCGTAGCCCCCAAATCTCCGGCCGCCTCAATCAATTTTGCATCAAGCCGGTCAAGCGACTGGTAGATCGGCAATGTCATGAACAGCATGTAAACGTAGACCAAGCCGACGTAAATTGCACCTTCGTTGTACAAAAGCCAGTCCACTGGCGCATCCGTCACGCCTAGGGCCATCAGCCCCTGGTTAATCAGTCCGTTACGGCCAAGCATGGGCAGCCACAGAAAGCTGCGAACCACGTAGCTCGTCCAAAAAGGCAGGAAGATCAGCATCACGAGAACCGCCTTTGTCCTTGCCCGCGCCCGGGAGAGGAACAGGGCAATCGGAAAGGCGGCGAGCAGCGAAAGCAGCGTGGTCAGGGCCGCGATCCTCAGCGTCCGCAGCAGAGCCCGTAGGTAAACCGGTTCGCTGAATATAGTCTCAAAATTCTTGAACGTCCAATCCGACGTGATGCCAAACGCAGTGGACGTCCAGAGAGAAAGGCACGCAAGGTAAATCATGGGGGCGATGGCAAAGCACAACAACCAAAGAACAGCCGGCAACACCAGCAGGCCGCCAATCCACCTGTTGGACCGAAGAACTCCGCTGGAATTTGCAGTCACGCCTTTCCCCGTGCCGACATTGCCCGCAGCGCAAATTGCAGAATTCGATCCAACCCGAGCGAACGGGCCATAATTCTCCCCGGTTCCCGAAACAGCCTAAGGAAGCTCTGATTAAGTCCATAAATCGTCATTCCCGCGAAAGCGGGAATCCATTTTGACTCAATGAATCCACGCTTTAGGTCAAGGTGGATTCCCGCTTTCGCGGGAATGACGGACTTAATCAGAGCTTCCCTAAATATAACGCAAGCCGTCATCGGGATCAGTCGCGCACCGACGCCAATACTCGAGCGCAACTCCCCCCTTGGAGAAGAGCATTCCGGAGCCTGCTGACCGCAATCAGACTATCGGGTTAGACAAGCCGAAACAAACAAAAAAGGCTTGTCCGACGGGCAAATGTTTCATTCGCAGGCTGGTAATTCCAGAATCATGTTTCCACGACGCTCCCAGTCAAGCGGCCATCGCCGCCAACCTGCGTTTGAGCATCGGACCCCAGCCGCCGGCGGCAATAATTTCGAGCATGGACGGCGGCAGCGGCTCGAACCGGCGGCGGATACCGCGGGTCAGGTTCTCAAATTCGCCCGTACTGAAGTCGACCCGCAGCGAATCGCCCGTCTCGCAGTCGGTCGTCACGTTCTCGCAGCGGGTCAGGAAGGGCAGTCCCGCGTTGATTGCGTTGCGATAACTGCCGCGGGGAATCGACTCTACGACCAGCCCGAGCTCCAATGCGGCAATGCCGAGCAACCCCTGAATATGCGGATTGCCCTGTGCGAAACGCTTTCCGGCAACGATGATGTCGTGCGGGGATACTTTCTTGGGGAAGTCGGGGTCGATCCCGCACATGACGTGCTCGCGCAGGATCTCACCACGCGTTTCACGCGTCGAGGCGAATTCCTTTTTCATAAGGTCGGCGTCGCAGGAAATATTGTCGCCAAACTTCCAGCACTTGCCGCTGTATATCCAGTTCATGGTGTTGTGGACTCCTCTTGTTCGTCGCAGATCAGGGCAGGAAGGCACGCGGGTCGGTGATCTGCCCCGCCACCGCTGACGCTGCCACCGTAAAAGGACTCGCCAGGTAGATGCCTGCATCGCCCGGGCCAAGCCGGTTGGGGTCATTGCGCGTACCGGTATTGATGGATTTTTCGCCCAGTGCGATCGTGCCCACGCGGCCACCCGCGCAGGGGCCGCAACCCGGAGATGTGATGCTGACTCCGGCCTCGATGAACACCTGCAGCAGGCCCTCCTGCGCAGCCTTGCTGGCGATCTCCTGCGTTCCCGGCGTGATGAACATGCGCACTCTGGGGTGCACGGTGCGCCCACGGAGAACGCTAGCCGCATCGCGCATGTCCTCGATCGAGCAGTTGGCGCAGGATCCAATAAATGCATGGTTGATCTCTACGCCCTCGACTTCGGACACGTTGACCACGGTATCCGGCCGCGGCGGTACCGCCACCTGAGGCTCGAGCTTGCTCATGTCGTAATCGATCACGAGCTTGTACTTGGCACCCGGATCACTGGATACAGGCGTGAACGGTTCTTTGGTACGCGAAGAGACCCAGTCAATCATCGCCTGGTCCGGCTCGATGATGGCAGACTTCGCGCCGATCTCAAGCGGTGTGTTGCACAGGGTCATCCGGCCGCCGAAGCCGATATCTGCAAGAGCCGGGCCACCATACTCGACCACGCAATAATCGACCACGTCCGGATCAAGGTCCGCGCTGAGACGCTGCGCCACATCGCGCATGGCCGTACCCCTTCGCAGGCGCCCTTTGAGGTTGATGCGCACGGTCTCCGGCACCCTGATCCACACCGAACCGCAGGCCAGTACCTCGCTGATCTCGGTAACAACGGCAAACCCGAGGCAACCCACCGCACCATAGTTGGTCACGTGCGTGTCGTAGGCGATCACCAGCATGCCAGGGCGGACAATGCCCTGTTCCATGGGAAATACGTGCCCGTGGCCACCCCGCCCGGTGTCGAAAAAGCGCTTTATGCCGTAGCGGCCCACGATTTCCCGTATGGACTTCTGCCTCTCGGCCGCCACCTTGTTTGCCGCGACCGGCTCGTGGTCGGTCGAGATCAGCACCTTGTCCGGATTGTGCAACTTTGAAGCCCCAAGTCCACGAAGGGCCTGGTCGAAATTCACCACGTACAGGTCGTGCGTGGTGACCAGGTCCGGCTCTGGATAGATGGTCTCTCCCTCAGTAACCGGACGCCCGACGACGCGCGACAGTATCTTCTGGGTGATGGTTTGCGGTGACGACATTGCCCCTCCGGCTAAAAACCCTGAACGCTCTTGACCGACTCGCCGGCACGCAGCCGGCGTTCCTTTTCCTGCTCCTTCTTTCTCCGTTCCACGGCGGCCGGCACCACCTCGTCGATACGCTCGACGGCCAGCACCATGACTCCATCCGAATCACCCAGCATGATATCGCCGGGGCGTACGATCGCGCCACCGATCGCCACCGGCACCCCGATCCAGCCGGGATGGCTCTTTGTCGTTCCCCGGATACTGGTACCCGGCGCGAAAACCGGGAATCCCGATTCAAGTATCTCATCGAGATCGCGCACCGAAGCATTAGTGACGCAACCAGCAAGACCCTTGGCCTGCGCCGCGGTGGTCGAAGTGCCGCCCCAGATCGTCACGCGTTCGGTGTCACCGCCATCGATCACGAGCACACTGCCGGCGGGGGCCTCGTGGATAGCGCGGAACACGGAAAGGTTGTCGCCGGGCATCGTCTTGAGCGTGAAGGCCGGGCCGGCCAGGCGCATTCCCGGCGCCATCGCGCGGATGGACGGCGCGACATCACCCACCTTTCCCGCCGACTCATAAACAGTTGATACAGGAAGCGTTCTGAGTATGCGTATTGCTTCGTCAATATCCATATTCAATTTATCCCAGTAATGTTCCATGGGGGGAGGATCAGCCCGTACCAAGCTGAAGATTGCTGGCAGCGACCCCGACGACGGCCATTCTCTGAGAAGGCAAGCTGATCACGACTTTGCGGTCGATGGGTCATTTTTCAGCCGAGAAACAACCGATACGCCGGGTTGGCGCTTTCGTCGACGCAGGGGTAGCCCAGGGTGTCGAGGAATTTGCGAAACTGCGGCATTTCCTTTTTCGGCACCTGCATGCCCACCAATACCCGGCCGTTGTCGGCGCCGTGGTTGCGGTAGTGGAACAGGCTGATGTTCCAGTCGCTGCGCATGCTGGACAAAAACTTCATCAGCGCACCGGGGCGCTCGGGGAACTCGAAGCGGTAGAGCAGCTCGTTTTTAGCCGCAGCCCCCGCACCCAACTTCGCTGTGCCTTGCGGCGCGTGGCCGCCGACGAGGTGGCGCACGTGCAGCTTGGCCATTTCGTTGTCGGAAAGATCAATGGTCTTCAAGCCGTGGCGAACCAGGCTGCGCACCAGCCTCGTCTTTTCGGCGCGGTCGCGTACCTGCACGCCGACAAAGACATGCGCCTCTTTCGGGTCGGCGATGCGGTAATTGAATTCTGTGACGCTGCGCGCGCCCAGCGTGGCGCAGAACTTCTTGAAACTGCCCGGTTGCTCGGGGATGGTCACCGCGAGTATGGCTTCACGCCGCTCGCCCACCTCGGCGCGCTCGGCGACAAAGCGCAGGCGGTCGAAATTGGTGTTGGCGCCACAGGCGATGGTGACAAGGTCCTTGCCGCGCACGCCGGTTTTTTCGACATAGACCTTGGCGCCGGCGACCGCCAGCGCGCCGGCCGGTTCGAGGATGGAGCGCGTGTCCTCGAACACGTCTTTCATTGCGGCGCAGATTTCGTCGGTGTCGACGAGGATGATGTCGTCCACCAGCTCGCGGCAGATGCGGAAGGTTTCGACGCCAACCTGCTTCACCGCAACCCCGTCAGCAAACAGCCCGACCTGGTCAAGGGTGACGCGGCGGCCGGCCTTGAGCGAGCGCGCCATGGCGTCCGAATCCACAGGCTGCACGCCTATCACCTTGACTCCCGGCTGCAGGCGTTTGACATAAGAGGCGATGCCCGAAATGAGGCCACCGCCACCGATGGCAACAAAAACCGCGTGGATGGGCCGCTTGGTCTGGCGCAGGATTTCCATGCCGACCGTGCCCTGTCCGGCGATCACATCCGGATCATCGTAAGGGTGGACAAAAGTCAGCTTGCCGCGCTTTTCCAGTTTGCGCGCATGTTCGTAAGCGTCCGAATACGAGTCGCCGACCAGCACCACCTTGGCGCCACGTGCCGTCACCGCATCGACCTTGATGCGCGGCGTGGTGACCGGCATGACGATGACGGCGCGGCAGCCGAGCTTTTGCGCCGCCAGCGCCACACCCTGGGCATGATTGCCGGCCGAGGCGGCGATCACGCCGCGCTTTAGCACCGCGGTGGGCAGCAAGGCCATCTTGTTGTAAGCACCGCGCAACTTGAACGAGAACACCGGCTGCATGTCTTCGCGCTTTAGCATGATGTTGTTGCCCAGGCGCGCCGACAGGTTGGGCGCGAGGTCAAGCGGCGTCTCGATGGCCACGTCATAAACGCGGGCGGTAAGGATTTTTTCGAGATAGTCGATGGTCATGATGTCGTCTTTACAGCGGTATGCCCGGTGCGCACACCACCCGAGCCAAGCCTGCTACTCTACACGAGCAACTCGATTCCCTCTATTCTCCCCCCCGCGCTTGCATGGGTTTCCCCCGGACGCGTGGCGCGCCGGCGAACGCCATCAGCTTGCTGTTAGACTTATGGCCCGTTTAAATACGCGGGAATGTCTCCCCTCGTGATCCCGTAAGCAGCCGGCACCGGAACAAGTTTTAGCGTCCGGTTGTTATATTTTCCGAAGAAAATTGGAGTGGCGATGACTGAAGCGGTTGTTCGCAATATCCGGATTAATTACGAAGTGATCGGGCATTCCGGACCCTGGATTGCCCTGACCCCCGGCAGCCGGCGCGCTTACGGTGAGCTCGCCAACCTGGCCAAGGATATCGCCGCTTCGGGATATCGCGTATTGCTGCATGACCGCCGTAATTGCGGCGCATCCGAAGTCGCGTTTGACGGGTCGGCTTCGGAACACGAGGTCTGGGCCGATGACCTGTATGACCTGGGACGGCAACTCGGTGCGGATCGCCTGGTCGTTGGCGGCTCTTCCGCAGGAGCGCGCCTCGCCATTTTGTTTGCGATAAGGCATCCGGACGCACTGAACGGGCTGTTGCTGTGGCGTCTGACCGGCGGGCAGGAAGCGGTCGACAAACTGGCGGAAAACTACTACGGGCAGTTCATCAAGCTGGCAAACCAAGGAGGCATGGCCGCCATCTGTGAAAGCGAGCACTTCAAGGAGTGCATCGCATCAAGGCCCGCCAACCGCGAACGCTTGATGACGCAGGATCTGGGGCAATTCATCAAGGTCATGAGCTTTTGGCGCGACCGTTTCCTGGAGTCGGCGCGCCTGCCCATTGTTGGCGCGACCGAGGCCGATTTGCGGTCCATCGTCGCGCCCGCCTGCCTGATTGCCGGCAACGACGTCATCCACACGCCGGTTACCGCACGCAAGGCAGCCGGCCTGATCCCCCACTGCGAACTGCACGATGATGTTGTGCGAAAACGCGCGGACGACCAATTGCTTGAAGAATGGGATCGCAAGGAATGGCGTGATGCGGAACCACGCATCGCGCAAATTTTCACGGCATTTCTGCAAAGCAAACAAATCCGTTAATCAGATTTCACCGACAAAAGGAATCGCAAATGAGTTTGAAAATTCGCCGCGTTGTAACCGGACATGATGACCGTGGTCATGCCAAGGTCGAAATCGACGAGCTGGCAACAAACGTGATCTCCAACCGCACTGGAGCTTCTTCGACCGTTATCTGGGCGACCAAGGGATTCCCGGTAAGCAATGACGGATTTTCGGACCCGACCAAGTCGTCATTCAAGACCACCGAGGAAAACGGCAGCGTATTTCGCGTCGTTCGCTACGAACCGGGCGTGACCCCGCGAAACCACCGTACCGATTCAATCGACTATGCCGTGGTGATATCCGGCGAAATTGAAATGGAGCTCGATGACGGCGTGATCATCAAGCTGCGCGCGGGCGATCTCTTGGTCCAGCGCGGGACCATCCACAACTGGGTAAACCGCGGCAAGGACGTCTGCGTCATCGCCTTTGTGCTGGTCAGCGCCGACCCGGTGCGCGCTGCCGGCAAGCCTTTGGATGCCATCGGTTAATACCCGCGTCGTCAGATCGGCTCGATTTTTGCGGCATTGACCGCTTCTTTCATGCGCTTTACTTCGCTGCGGAAAAAATCAGCCGTATCACGGGCGTTGCGGTTGTCGGGAAAATAGCCATCGCGCTGCATGATGGCTGAAACCGCCGGCACCTGGAGGGACTCGCGAATCGCGGCGTTGAGCTTTTCGACAATGGCGCCGGGCGTCTTGCCGGGCGCAAAAAACATACCCCAGGAGCCCATCGGCTCATAGCCCGGCAAAAGATCTTTCAATAAGGGCACATCAGGCAGCGGTGCAAAAGGCTTGCTGCCTGTGAATGCCAGCGGCCGCACGCGCCCTTCCTTGATCAGGCCCATCACCGATGGCGGCGTCACAAACATCACTTGTACGCTGCCGCCAAGCAACGCAGTCATGACTTCCGATGCACCCTTGTAAGGGATGTGATCCATCGAGATGCCGGCCTTCTGGTTGAACATCTCGGTTGCCAGGTGCAGGATATTGCCGATTCCCGGGGAGCCGTACATCACCGGCTCCTTTTTTGCGTAGACGATGAATTCGGGCACGTTTTTGATCGGGGATTTGGCGTCAACCAGCATGAGCAAGCCGTCGAGGATGCCCACAGTAGCCACCGGCTTGAGATCGGCAAGCATGTCAAAGCCGAGTGACTTGTAAATATAAGGCGATGGCGTGATCGATGAGCTGGAGAAAAGCAGGGTGTGGCCGTCCGGGTTGGATTGCGTGACCGCGCGCGCGGCAATCATGCCGTTGGCGCCCAGCCTGTTTTCGACATAAAACGATTGCCCGAGCGCGACCGACAATTGCTGGGCAACCGTGCGCGCCTGGATGTCAGGCCCGCTGCCGGCGGCAAAGCCGACAATGACCCGTACCGCGTGGGTGGGATATTGCTGCGCAAACACCGCCGAAGCGGCAAGCAAAGCAACTGCCGCAAATAATGACCTGAACCGAAACATTACCGCCCTCCTTACAGTGGAATAAATTGCCCGCGCTGCACACACCGAATATCGGCCGGGGCAGTTTGGGTACTTTCTTCAAGGCGAGGATAACCCAGGGCGCCTGTACGGGTACAAAGCTGCGGCAGTTTGTCCTTTGCCGTGATCTTGTCGTGAGGCTGCGGCGCATGCCTTTCACCGCCCGGCCGGCCACCCTACACGGCCAAGCGTTTTCCCTCTATTCTTCCCCCCATGCTCGAATGGTTCACCCCCGAGGCCAGCCTTTGGTCATTGTTCGCTGCGTCGTTCATCGCGTCGACGCTGGTCCCCCTTTCCTCCGAAGCGGTGTTGTTTGCCGTGCTCAAGGTCCATCCGGAATTGTTGCTGCCGGCCATTGCCGTGGCCACGCTGGGCAACACCCTCGGCGGCATGAGCACCTACCTGATTGGCCGCTTCATTGCGCAAAAAAAACCATTGACCCAACTCGAACGCATGCACCGCTGGGGCGCGCCGGCGATGCTGCTCGCGTGGCTGCCGGTGGTCGGCGATGCGCTGTGTGTTGCCGCCGGATGGCTTAAACTGAACTGGCTTGCGGTGGCGGCATTCCAGGCGGCGGGGCGCCTCGCCCGCTACTGGGTGGTGGCCCAGGGCGCAAGCCTGTAAGGGGACGGCAATGGCGAAGCAATCACTCAAAAAAGCGCAGTGGGAGCGCGGTTACAGCTCACACGGCTACTGGCTGGGCAAGGAAAAGCTCGGTGAAGTACGCCTGGCTCCCAAAGACAAGGGCGGGGGCGAAAACCATTACCTTTGGCAGGCCGGCAATCGCACCGGCGAGGCGACGACCCTGCTTGACGCCAAACGCACGGTCGAAACGCTGAGCGAGCAAGGCGTGCGCCAGCTGGGCTTGTTCGAGGACTGATTGCATTCCTGATTGCGTTCCTGATTGCGCCCTGCGGCCGTCAGGCGGCGGTGAGTTTGGCGTATTCGAGCGCCAGCCACTTCATGCCATGGCGGCCAAAATTGATTTGCACCCGCGCCTCTGCGCCGCGGCCCTCGGCGTTGACAATCACGCCCTGGCCGAATTTGGCGTGGACCACATTCTGGCCGATGCGCCAGGGTGAATCGTTCGATGCGACAGCGGCCTGTCGCGCGTTCATGCCGGCGCCGATGCGCGGAGACAGCCACTTCAGCAGCGCGGGCGGGATTTCTTCGAGAAAGCGGCTGGCAAAGTTGTAGCGCGTCTGGCCGTGCAGCATGCGCGTTTGTGCGAAGGTGAGGTAGAGGTGGTGGCGCGCGCGGGTGATGGCCACGTACATCAGGCGCCGCTCTTCCTCCAGACCGTCGTCGGCCGCGGTGCTCTGCTCGTGCGGGAACAGGCCCTCCTCCAGGCCGGTGATGAAGACCGCGTTGAATTCCAGCCCCTTGGCCGAATGCACGGTCATCAGTTGCAGCGCGTCGCTGCCTTCGCCGGCCTGGTGTTCGCCGGCCTCGAGCGCGGCATGGGCGAGAAAATTCGCCAGCGGATCGATGCGCTC
>Ga0194061_1000001_pt1 | contig 137773 bp, 137 predicted proteins | sample SepL2221m_MetaG_FD_163423 | JGI IMG/M metagenome (GOLD analysis project Ga0194061, IMG submission 163423) | Anoxic zone freshwater microbial communities from boreal shield lake in IISD Experimental Lakes Area, Ontario, Canada - Sep2016-L224-21m | ecosystem: Environmental > Aquatic > Freshwater... | reverse complement strand
ATTCGTTGGGGGCAAAGGTGATTTCCTGGGCCTGCCAGGGTGATTGCAGGCCAAGGGCCATGGCGAATAATGTTTCACTGTTCATGCTAATAGGATCGCATTTTTCCACTAAAAATCACATAGAGCCAAGTTTTTGTGGTTGAAACGTGATTACGATTTATTCCGAATATTGGGAAAAGTTGAAGGCGGAATGAGTTTGTCTTGACAACTAAAGGCTAATTTATCACACTGGTACAGTTACAGCGTTTTCAATATCAATTGATTACTTTATTTAAGCCGTAGGAGCGGGCCATGCCCGCGATTGATTGGGCCGATTCAGCAAAAATGGGCTATTTATCGCGGGCATGGCCCGCTCCTACATGTTGCGTATATTCATTTTTAAGTAACTATTTGATATTAAAAACGCTGTAAACACATAATTTCGGGACTGTTAATGTTCGCGCTGCGTCCCAGTGGAGTCGCGCAAGACGTTAACGGTGGAGTTTAAAGTTGCATGCAATTTGTTGGCACTCACCCATCATGGTCTACTAATATGGCAGGCGAATCCGCTTTCGGCGTTATCGGCCCACTGCAGTCCGAACTTCCTTATCGTTCATACGACTGGAATGGGCCTAGCGAGTTTTTTTTCTCCCACATCGCCTTATCACAGGCGGTAAAGGGTGTGTTGGCAGGCATCGGCCTTGCGACGGGGTTAATCGCCGTGACTGGCGAGGCCGGGACCGGCAAAACCTTGCTCGTCAAACGAGTGATTGAAGGCATCCCTTCAACCGTCGCCCCACTCCTGTTGAGGGACCCCCGCGTTTCTTTCGAGGAATTTGTCGAATTTGCCTGTAAGCAGTTCAATCTTGAACAATTGGTGGTCAAGGTTGAAACGCCATTTAAGGATAGGGTTGAGGTGTTGCAGAGATATTTGGTCGGGCAGCAACGCCAAGGCCGGGCGGTTGTGGTTCTCATTGATGATGCAGAGGTGATGACCGAAGCGCTTTTGTCCAATCTCTTGCTGTTTTCAACGTCGCACTTGCGCGGGGAAAAACTCCTGCAGATCGTCCTAGCCGGGTTGCCGAACCTTGAACAGTTGCTATCCAGTCCGGTTTTCCAGGATCTTTCGAAGGACAGGGTAATGCTCACTCTGACCCCTTTGCCGGACACTGAAGTCGGAGCGTTTATCCGGCATCGGTTGGCTGGCTTCAATGCCGAAGACAAAGAGATTTTTTCTACCGAGGCAATCGACGAAATCGCAAGGCATTCAAGGGGTGTTCCGCGATTGATTAACACCATCTGCGGTTTGGCCATGAAAGAAGCCCAGTTGGAAAGGCGGCATAAGGTTACCGGGGAAATCATTGGCAAGGTCGCAAAGACCTTGTTGCAAGCGTCCAAATCAACCGAGGGGCCGCCGCGTGGAGGCGGCAAAGAAAGTACCCGTTCGGTCGGCTCTGAAACGGTCGCCACCGCGCAACCCGATCCAAAGCGTGTGCCCAATGTCCGGGCGCAGCCCCCGGAAACCAAGGCACCGGTAATCCGTTTAGTTGACCCAGGCAAAAGGCAGGAATACACCCTATCCCGATTGGAATCCCGATTGGATAAACTCAATAAGATTCTCAGGAATCTGCAAAGCGAATCACCCGGTGTCGAGGCAAGCGCCCTGATTTCCGAAGATGGCCTGATGCTGGCGAGTTCCCTGCCGCAAGACCTCGAAGAAACCCGCGTGGCCGGCATGACCGCGACCTTGCTCAATCTTGGCACCCGGGCGGCGGGCGAATTGCGCCGGGGTGAAGTCCAAGAAGTCATCGTGCGCGGCGAGCGGGGCTACGCCGTCATGATCAGCGCGGGCCGGGGCGTGTTGCTGTTGGTGCTGGCCAACGAAACTGCGAAGTTGGGGCTGATCTTTTTCGACATGCGCGAAGCGATCAAAGGCATCAAGAACATACTTTAGTTTCTGAAGTTTTTTCATCCCATCAATTGATTGTTTCATAAAGCACATCAAAAGGTGCGGCAAATACTACTTATCGTCATGTCGCAATAGGCGCATAATCCTCCACGCCTAGGTTGCATAGTGGCGAAAAATCCTTCAAATCCGCGCAGCACTAGGTAAACTTTAAGCAATACAACACTTTAAAGAGGAAGGAGTCTCAGCCTCATGTCCAAAATCCATGAAATCCCCGTCGTTGTAGTCGGCGGCAGAGCCATTGTGTCAACACCCGATGGCACGACCAGTTCTGTAGTGCTTGCGCTGCTCAGCGAAATCGAGTCCAAGCTAGAAACTTATGCCTGCAACGGCGAAGAGTCCACCATTGACCTGCGTTGCCTGATTGGGATGCCGCACGATGTCGAGCTTTTGCGCAAAACCTTGAGCGTAGGCGAGGTCTCGGCCACGATCAACACTTTTGGCAGCAGCTCGGCGCAAGAAACCGCCGTCCCTTGCGTTTGGTGGGTCTCCCATCGCGACTTCGACGGCAGCCGCCAAGGGGAGTTCATTCAAATCACCGAAGTCCCCGACTTACTCCGTTCCGACCGTCTTTCCATCAAAAAAGGGCTTGCTGAACTTCGCGTCCGAAGCGCCCAGCTTGACACGCCCAACCCGTTTCCTTCCATGTAAAATAATAGGGAGCTAAATTATGAGTAACCAACCAACTTTTCTAGAAGCCATGCAGCAACGGGGCGTGTCGCGCCGTGCATTTCTGAAATTCGCCGCCGTCACCGCTTCCTCCTTGGCACTATCTGCCAAGGAGGCTAGGGTGTTCGCCGCCGCTTTGGCCGCCGCGCCCAGACCCACGGTGATTTGGCTGTCGTTCCAGCAATGCACCGGCTGCTCGGAGTCGATTCTGCGCGCGTTCAACCCTTCGTTCAGGAGCTTGATCCTCAACACCATTTCTTTGGACTACCATGAAACCCTGCAAGTGGCCGCCGGCGACCAGGCGGAGAAGGCCCGCAAAGACGCGATGCAAGCAGCCTATGGCAGTTATGTGCTAATCGTGGACGGATCCATCCCTAGGGCTGACAAGGAATACTGGTCGTGTGCCGCCGGCAACTCCAATTTGAAAACTCTGAACGAAGCCGTTCAAGGCTCGGGCTTGGTGGTTGCCTTGGGGACTTGCGCGACTTATGGCGGAATTCCCGCCGCCAGCCCTAATCCTAGCAATGCCGCCGGCTATGGTGATTTAGTTACCCAAGGTCTGGTCACTAAAGTGGGCGGAGGCTCTTTACCTCCTTACCTCAATGTTTCTGGTTGCCCTCCAATGGCGGATGTTATCGTTGGCACTATCGCCTTATATTTGGCGAATGCAAGCGACCCCGCTTTCATTGGCAACCTAGTGCCTAAGACGACTGCCAAACCGAATGGGCTGCTAGACTCGAATTATCGCCCCTTGGCCTATTATGGTGCGACGGTCCACTCCACCTGTCCGCGCTACCCGCACTGGCTGGCTAATGAATTTGCGATGAGCCACGGCGATGAGAACGCCAAGAAAGGCTGGTGCCTATTGCATATCGGCTGCCGGGGTCCGGAGGTCTACAATTCCTGCACCAATCTCGGTTGGAATAAAGACCCGTCGGATAATCCTGCAACTATCCTGAACAATTCGCCGATGCACACCGGCCACGGTTGCATTGGCTGCTCCGAGCCGAATTTCTGGGATACGGGATTGAATGGCCGGTTCAGCAAAGGTTTTTACACCATCCAGCAATGAACCCGTCCCGCCGCCATTCGGCATTAGCGGCACACCGAAACGCTGAAGAGCATTTAAATAGAATTTAAGGAACACCACTTTATGAGTAAAGTAATCGTTGATCCCGTCACCCGCATCGAAGGCCATCTCCACATCGAAACCGATGTGAGCCTGGATGGCACCATCACTGGGGCTTTTAGCAGCGGCACCATGTTTCGCGGCATTGAAACCATCCTCCAAGGCCGCGACCCCCGTGACGCCTGGGCGTTCACCCAGCGCATCTGCGGTGTCTGCACCATCGTCCACGCGATGGCTTCCATCCGTGCGGTGGAAGATGCCTTGCACTACCCCATTCCAAAAAACGCCAGGCTGATCCGCAATATCCTCAGCGGCGTGCAAATGGTGCAGGACCAAGTCGTCCATTTCTACCAACTGACTTCACCCGATTGGATGGATGTGGTTTCCGCACTGAGCGCGGATGCCACCGAAGCGTCCAACTTGCAGAAATGCATGTCGCCAACTTGGGGAAACAACTCGCCGACCTACTTCCAAGGCATCAAAGACACTCTGGCCAATTTTGTCAGTGGCGGCCAACTGGGCATTTTCGGCAATGCATATTGGGGACACCCGGCTTATAAGTTGCCACCGGAGTTGAACCTGATCCTGTTCGCCCATTATCTGGAGGCTTTGGACTGGCAGCGTAAGATGGTTAAGATTCACGCGATTTTGGGGGGGCGCAACCCGCACCCCAATTTCGTCATTGGCGGAACCCCCGGCGCGATCAGTTCGGTGAATGGTCAGATGGTCAACGGTCATACCGCAACGGATCAAAATCGTCTGAATCTGATTGATTCGACCATCACGTCACTGAACGACTTCGTCAACTTCGTCCATTTGCCGGATATGGTTGCCGTGGCGCGCTTCTATCCCGAATGGTTTACTTTGGGCGAGGGCTTGGGCAATTTCCTAAGTTTTGGCGACCATCCACAAGACGACAACCCCAGTTGGGGACCCATCCAGCCCAAGCTAGCCGTGCCACGCGGCGCCCTCATCTGGCCGCGCGTCAACGGCGTCCGCTTGGCTTTCAAGCAATTCCGTTTGTCTGACGCAGTACAGCCAGTCGATTTGAATGACCCTACGCAAATCCAAGAGTTCGTCAGCAGTTCGTGGCTGGACTACCAAAAGGTCGGTAAGACCCAGACCTATGCACAGGGCGGCGGCCTCCATCCCTACGAGGGGGAAACCACCCCACTCTATACCGGCCCGACCGAAGCCTATCCTCCGCATACGTCGGTTTGCGCTGGCAACACCTTGTCGGAACGGGCGCAGTATTCTTGGTTGAAAACACCGCGTTGGAAAGGCAACCCGATGGAAGTCGGCCCGCTGGCGCGCGTCATGTTGATGTATGCCAATGGCGATGCCGCTGCCGTCGAACTGGTCAACCAGTCCTTGGCACAAATCAAGCAGCCCTTGTCGGGCATGTTCTCCACCTTTGGCCGCTTGCTGGCCGAAGGGCTGGACACCAAGCTGATCGGCGACATGACCCGCACTTGGTTCACCGAGTTGAAGCAAAACATCGCCAGCGGCGACCTTGAGACTCACAATGCCGATTTGTTCGACCCGTCCACCTGGCCGGCCACGGCAAGCGGTGTCGGCTATACCGAAGCCCCGCGAGGCGCGTTGGGCCATTGGGTCAAAATCAAAAACGGTTTGATCGAAAACTACCAGTGCGTGGTCCCGACGACTTGGAATGCCGCCCCGCGTGACCCGGACGGCGTCCCTAGTGCCTATGAGGCAGCACTGCAAGACGGCAAACACAAGCTGGCGATCCAAGACCAGCCGCTGGAAATCCTGCGCACCATCCATAGTTTCAATCCCTGCATGGCGTGCGCCGTGCATGTCATCAACACCGAAGAACAAGAATCCATCCAGGTCAGGGTTGGGGAGTAACGACTATGAGCTTGCTTAATCGAGGAAATCAGATGGATACAACATCATTGACTTCAAGAACCACTCAACTTTTGGCCGTTTTCGTGCTGGGCCTGGCATCGGCCAGCGTCCAGGCTGAACCGGGATTCGGCTCAACAACTACCGATACCACAACGGGTATCGATCAAATATGTTTCGCCTTTAATGGAACGAAGCCCTATGGCACAACTACTACCACGGGTGGCATAACAACCAAAACGGGGTATGCCACCTACGAATCGCACTGCAATATTTGCCATAATGCGAACAATAAGTCGATTTATGTCAGCCCGGAATGGGATTGGTATAGGAACGGGGGGCCCACTTACAGTGACCGGTTGAAATTTTGCACTGTGGAGGGCATCATTGCCACACCCCTCGCCAACCAAACTTTTAGCAGGGGTGGCACCATCAACATCACCGCAAGGGGTTTTTCACCCAGAGGAAAAACTTCACCTCTAACCTACACATTCACCTTCAGTGACAATAGAACTCCAATTGTCGTAAAACCCTCTGCCAATCCGGCGACGTATCCAAAGGACAATGCCATTACCGTTAGCAATGTGCCTTTGCCGACTGCCGGGAGCCTGACGATTACTTTGAACACGTCTGATTTGACAGGAACGACGGTCACCACTGATCCGGCGCCAGATACTCGCACGATCTTGGTCAGTGCCGATCCAACCGTTGCCAATGCTGACACTTATACGGTTCAGTCCGGCAGCACCTTGTCGGTTCCAATCAAAACGGGCGTTCTCGCTAACGACTCGGGTGTCGGCACCTTGACGGCGACACAGGTGACGAATGTGACGCACGGCACGTTGGTTCTGAATCCCAATGGGGCTTTCAGTTACACACCAAACGCGGGTTTTGTCGGTGCGGATAGCTTTACCTACACCGCCAGCAACGGGGTAATCACCAGCACCCAAGCCACCGTAACCCTTAATGTCACCGCCGCGCAGCCGGTCGCCAATGCCGACAGCTATTCGGCGCTGCCGGGCGTTGCATTGACGGTCGCCAGTCCCGGCGTGTTGGCTAACGACGCAGGTTCCGGCACTTTGACTGCAATCTTGGGAACCAATGTGACCAAGGGAAGCCTGGCCCTTAACAGCAATGGCAGTTTCAGCTACACGTCGAACGCCGGCTTCACCGGCACCGACAGCTTTACCTACAAGGTCAACAATGGCAGCGTCAACAGCGCACCGGCCACCGTCACCATTGATGTCGGGGCATGTACGGATAAGGACAAGGACGGCTATTCACCAGAAGGCGGAAGCTGCGGCCCGGCGGATTGCAATGACAAACAAGCCACTGTGAATCCGGGTCTGAAGGAAATTTGCACAAACAAGATTGACGACGACTGCAACGGCAAGGTTGATCAGGCCGATCCAGCCTGCTCGGGCGCGGATTGCATAGGTGCCAAGTTGGGCAACCTAGTCAAGATTGACTCTGCCAACTGGAGTTCGGATAAATTGGCAGTCACGGGCAGCAAGGCCGCAGTGGGCGCGACGGTGACGGTGTACAAGCTTGATCCTGTCACGCTTGCAGCCACAACGCTCGGAACCACCACCGTTATCTATAACGGAACTTGGAAGTTGGAGCAGGCCATTGTCGGCAGTGCCAATGCGCCATGCCGCATCAAGGTGGTCATCAATGCTGCGACCGGAATCCGTGCGGTGACCGGCAGCACAGCCAATTGCTCCAGCCAGAACGGCGCACCCGCATCTTGCGGTCCCTAAGCAAACTTGGCATTTACAAGCGACTATGGAATGCGGCGACCCGTCTCCGCATTCCCCGCTCGTTACAACACGCGGCGACGAGTCGCCACACTCCCTAATATAGGTGAAATCATGAAATCGACGTTTTCCTCCCTTTTGTTTGGATTTTTAATTTTTATTGCATGCCTGCCAGTGGCCGAAGCACACACGTTTGGCGCACACGGCATGGGCTTGGGCGCAGGCTTTGCCCATCCCTTTTCGGGGCTTGACCATTTGCTGGCCATGCTTGCCGTAGGTTTGTGGGCCTCGCAGTTGGGCGGCAAAGCCACTTGGCTCGCACCCGCCGTCTTTGTCAGCGTCATGGCAGGTTCGGCTTTTCTGGGTTCATTAGGCGTGGAGTTGCCGATGCTGGAACCGGCCATCGCCAGTTCCGTGTTGGTATTGGGCTTGTTGCTTGCCTTCGCGGTGCGCGTGTCCACGCTGACCAGTGTTTGTTTGGTTGGCCTGTTTGCTGTCTTCCATGGTTTTGCCCATGGATTGGAACTGCCGCAAACCGCCTCCCCGGTGCTTTATGGTTTAGGTTTCGTGACGGCCACTGCTGTATTGCATGGCATCGGCATCGGCATGGGTTGGTCGGGCCGTCGCATCAATCTCTTTTTGCGATTGGGCGGTTCGATGATTGCCCTGACGGGTTTATATCTGTTGGCCACCGCCTGATCGCCGCATGCAACAGAATATCCTGCTTTTGGGCTTGGGCAACCTCCTGCTACGCGACGATGGATTGGGAATCCGCGCCTTGGAATTGTTACAGGATCGCTATGACCTGCCCGATGAAGTCGATTGCGTGGACGGTGGCGTGCTGGGATTGGAACTCATGGCCCATGTGGAAGGAAGGACGCATTTACTCGCCATTGATGCCGTGCAAACCGGGCAGGCAGCGGGAACCTTGGTGCGCTTGGAGGGTGAGGAGATACCAAAAGGCTTGACCGTCAAGCTATCCATGCACCAAGTCACTTTTGCAGACATCATGGCACTCAGCGCGTTGCGCGGGACATTGCCTCCGCGCTTGGTTGTATGGGGGGTGGTGCCGGAAATACTGGAGTCAGGCGTTGGCCTAACCCCGGTGGTGGAAGCTCAATTGGGCGGCTTGGTCAATGCAGTGGTTGGGGAGTTGGAAAGCTGGGGAATCAAAGCTTCCCCGAATCCAAACTCCAATGGCTCGACCGCCATGGAGCAAATGCTCAAACGCGGCAAGAGCATGATTGGCTAAATCAAAAAATAAGAAAGACCGACTCGGTTTTGAAAACCGAGTCGGTCTTTTTGTTGTTTGTTGGGTAATGGTTAAATTGGATGAATGACTTACCTGATAAGAAATATGGCTACCAACTTAAGGCGGGGCACGATTAAGGCTTACCCGTTCGCCCTGAGCTTGTCGAAGGGTGATCGGGTAAGCCGTTCATGGTTCGACAAGCTCACCACGAACGGTTAACCTGCCCCGCCTTAAGCTGGTAGCCAGAAATATGTTGCAGCTTTCCGTCATTCCGGCATGGACCGCCGGAATCCAGATTGCAGAACCTGCCCCGGCATGGAGCGCCGGGGGATGCCCAGAACCCCGCCGTCCATGGAGCCTGGGTTCCGCAGCAATTCTCATTATGAGCCAAAGTGCTGATAAACAACCCGTCATTCCGGCATGGATGCCGGAATCCAGTCACAAGGATGTGAAACTAGGGGTCGCCACCAAGCCTTTTTCAAACACTTACGCAATCGACAAGTTACCGTCCATGGCGCTGGATTCCGGCATCCATGCCGGAATGACGGCAATGGAGCCATAATGAGAATTGCTGTAGGTTCCGGCGATCCATGCCGGAACGACGGTTTTTGTGCTTAGCTGAAACAACTTGGTAATCAGGATACCTTACGCCATTCGGGACTATGCCAAAATGGCGTTATTGAAGTGGCAAAAAACTATTTATGTGCCGGCTTGCGTCCGCGACTGACGAGAGCGGCAAGGCCGAGAGTGAATAAGGCGAGGGAAGTCGGTTCTGGCACAACTTTAAACTCGGTTCCATTCTGGATGGCGTCCAGCGTGTCACCAGCAAAATTCAAGAGGTTTGAATATCCGCCAATGGCCCCATTAAGATGCATATCGCCCGCTACGAGATCCTGACCGATGTTAAACAAACCATTCCCATCGTCGCCAACGATCCTCTTCAGGAGGGTGTCGAAGTGGAAGTTTAAAAAGTCATAATTGGAAATGCCATTGCTGATATTCTGGACGGTATACAATAGTGCCTCACTTGGATTAAAGAAGGACACTGACAGATTCTGTATCCCACCCGCTAAAACGTCACCAACGCCATCGGCACCTACGATAGGCAGGGTGCTATCATAGTTAAAACTGCCGGTGACGGTATATCCACTTTCACCTGTCCATGTGAAGTCGTTGTGACCATTGTAGAGAATCCCCGCATTTACGCAGAAACTGGAGGATGCCAATACACATCCCATCAGCCCAATGATTGATTTTCTTAGCTTCATGAAACACCTCAGATAATTTATGTGTTAGCGCCACTTGTTGACAAGCCCGATTGCCCTGGCAAAAATTTCTTCGCCGATCATCCGAACCCGAACCTTGTGGCAATATGATTGCCTCCAAGGATTATGACGATCAATTGAGCAACGGTAAATGTTAATCAGGGACAAACCCTATCATAGACGATTTTATACCTAAATATCAAGTGCCGTGGAACTGCTTTATTGATCCATGGACTTTTATACGGAAGCTTGCGGCTGGATATGGGTAGAACTACCCATTGACTTTTGGGTTGGAATCAACTAGGTTAGAAGGATTTCGTTTCTTCATGAGATAAAACAAGGCGATATACTGACTCGTTTGTCGCAAGGAAATACATGAAATTTTCTAAACAAGATCAACTCATCCGGCTCAAAAAGCTTTATGAGCTAAGCATGGAATTATCCGGTGATCCGATGGACATTTTTGTCAAAGTTGCGAGGATGATTGGTGAGATTATGGATGTCAAAGTAGTTTGCCTGTCGGAAATTCGGGGAAACGATCTATATTTCTTGAGTGTCTATGTGCAAGGGGAAATCCATATCAATGCGGGATGTTGCCCTCTGGAAATCACACCTTGTGCAACGGTGGAGGAAAGTAAAGACATCCGCATGTATCAGAATGTCATCGCGCTTTTCCCACGGGCTGAATTTTTAAAAGAACATAATGCTTTTTCCTATTGCGGATTTCCCTCGCTTGGCCACAGTGGGAAAGTTGTCGCAGTGACCTGCCTGCTGGATGACCGGCCCCATGAATTTTCCATTGAAGACCAAGAGCTTTTGCGGATATTCGGTCAGCGTGTCGGGCTTGAAATCGAGCGCAAGCGCATTGATGAGGAACGCAAGGAGGAAGAGGCAAGGCGGGAGTTGGAACGCAGTCTATTGCGCAGGACCTTGGACGGCTTGTTCGTGTATGTCGCGCTGATGGACCGAAGCGGCAGGGTGGTCGAAGCCAACCGTTCCCCGGTGGATGCAGCCGGGATTCGACGGGAGGATTACATCGGCACGCCGTTTGGGGAGTCGCGGGCGTGGGCCTACGACCCCGCAGTCCAAGCCTGCGTGAAAACAGCGGTGTTTCGTGCGCAACAGGGGGAAACCGTCCGCTACGATGCGCCCCTGTCGATGGCGAAAGGCATCGTCACCATCGACTTCTCCATCGCGCCGCTGTTCGACGGGCAAGGACGCATCACCCATCTCGTGGCTTGCGGAGTCGATATTACCGAGCGAAAAAAAACCGAGGACGCGCTGCGGTGCAGCGAGGAACGGCTGGAATTGGCGATGATGGGCGCGGAACTCGGCTGGTGGGACTGGGACATCCATTCGGGGGCCGCCGCATTCAGTGAACGTTGGGCGAATATGTTGGGGTATGCGCGTGAGGAAATCCAGCCCACTTTCGAGGCTTGGGAACGCCTGGTGCATCCTGACGACCTGCCCAACGTAAAACGCGCAGTGATTGACAACCTGGACGCAAAAAAGCCCTTTTTTGAAATTGAATACCGCATCCTGTCCAAGAATAATGAATGGCAATGGACATTAGGCCGGGGCAAGGTCGTCACCTGCACCACCGATGGCAAACCCATGCGGGTGACCGGAATCGATATGGATATTTCCTCCCGGAAAGATTTGGAAGAGCGCCTCCGCCAACGGCAGGAGGAATTGTATTACGCGCAGCGTTTGACCGCCGCCGGGGAATTGACCGCCATCGTGGCGCACGAACTGAATCAGCCGCTGGGTGCCATCAGTAACTTCGTTGGTGGCGCACTGCTGCGTTTTCGCGAACAATTGTCAGACACCCCCGCCTTAGTCGATGTGTTGGAGCGGGTATTGCAGCTCTCACAACGGGCAACAACGGTGATCAGAGGGATCCGGGCTTTGGTTCGCAAACAGCAAGGCAAAAGGGAACTCGTATCCTTAGGGGAAGTGGCGGAGGACGTCCTCAACACCCTTCGCACCGAACTTAACCGGAAACAGATCGAAATCTGCGTTGATATTCCTTCCACGTTGCCACCCTTGTGGTGCGAAAGAATTCATTTGCAACAGATGTTGCTCAACCTCATCCTGAACGCCTTGCAGGCGATGGACTCACCGGAATGTTCGCAGCGCACCCTCATGATTTCCGCCAAGCTGACCGGCAACCGCAAATTGGAGTTTACGGTTTCTGACACTGGGCCAGGCATCGCCCCGGAGATTGCCGCACGGCTGTTTGAGCCCTTTGTCAGCACCAAGTCCGATGGCATAGGCTTGGGGTTGTCCATTTGCCGAACCATTGCCGAAGCTTATGGCGGGGAAATTTCAGCCCGGACAATGACTAGGCAAGGCACCGCCTTTAACGTGATATTACCCATCGACCCAGGGGAGGAAAAGCATGGCCACTAATGCCAAGGTTTATATTGTTGACGATGATGATGATATGAGGAATTCGATCCAATGGCTGTTGGAATCCGCGAATTTGCCGGTATGTGCCTTTGAATCCGCCGAGCAATTCCTTGCGTCGTATAACGAAAATAGGCCGGGGTGCTTGTTGTTGGATGTGCGCATGCCGGGTATGGGGGGTCTTCGGCTGCTCGAATACTTGCAGTCAATTCATCGGCATCTTCCGGTGATCATGTTTACCGGCTATGGCGATGTGGACACGGCCGTGCGCACATTGAAAGCAGGCGCATTCGATTTTTTGGAAAAGACCGCAAACCACCAATTGATATTAGAGCGTGTCCAGCTTGCGTTGGCAGAGGGCAAGGCATTGCACCTGCGCGAGTTGCATCGTACCAGGTGCAAGCAACTTCTGACGAAATTGTCGCCGCGTGAGCATGAAGTGATGCTGAGACTGATACAAGGGCAAGCTAATAAACTCATCGCAATTGAGCTTGGGCTTAGCGAGAGGACAATCGAAAAACATCGAAAAAATATTATGGAGAAAACGAATGTAGGTTCGATTGCCGAACTGACACGCTTATTTTACGCCCATGACAGCGAAGTAGTTTAGTCTGCCTCTCATAGAATCATGTTTTACGCAATAACGCCACTTGCCCGGTTTCCCTGAATCTTTTATAGTCAGCCAAAACTTTTGCATGGTCGAATGCCAAGGGTTCGGGTAGCGCGTCCAGATTGAAAAAATGGCAATTTTTTGCGTCATCCGCCGCAATGGGCATACCCGAGGCTTCGGCGACATAAACTGCGGTCACAGTGTGTCCTCGGCTATCCCGGCTCGGATCGGAATAAATGCCAAGCAACGCAATCAGCCGTATATCGAGGCAGACTTCTTCTTTGGCTTCGCGCACAGCGGCAAGTTCTACGATTTCCCCAACGTCCACAAACCCCCCTGGTATAGCCCAGCCATAAGGTGGGTTGGCCCGCTCAATTAATACAATCGGACGTTCCGGGAAGTCAGTCAGTTCGATAATGGCATCGGCTGCGAGCAATGGGGTAATGGGCTTATACATGATCCGCAAATGATTACCTGATTAGGAAGATGTTTCAGCAGCGATAAAAAATGCCGTCATTCCGGCTTAGGATGCCTGAATCCAGTCACAGGGATGTGAATCTGCGCCTGACTCAAGCACTGGTGCTGGCGGCATGTTACCGTCCATGGCACTGGATACCGGCATCCTAAGCCGGTATGACGAAGTTCTCGGTACTGGCTGAAGAATCATGCTAATCAGGAATAAATAAAGAATTAAGCCTCAACGGGGGTCGCGTCCTGACAGGTTTCCTCCTCCAGCTTTTGCCATCTCACAAGCTCTAACGATCCATTTTGATATTCCACAATTGCGCTGCAACTCTCCACAAAATCTCCGGTGTTGACATATAAAAACCCGCCTATGTCTTTTATTTCGGCGTGGTGGATATGTCCGCAGACGACACCGTCAAATTGACCGTCTTTAAGGGTATTGACGATGCTTTCCTCATAGTCGGAAATAAACTGCACGGCATTTTTGACTTTGAACTTGACGAATGCGGCAAGGGAAAATTGCGACTGAATTTTAAACAACCGCCTTATCGATCTGAGCAAACGGTTGATGTCGAGCAAATAATCGTAGCCTTTGCTGCCTAGTTTTGCCATCCATTTGTGGTATTTGGCAATCGTGTCATATTCATCGCCATGGACAATCAGCAATCTCTGGCCTAGGGCCGTCGTATGGACATCCGAGTTTTTTACGATGATGTCGCCAAAGACATAATTGTCGTAATCCCTGATGTTTTCGTCGTGGTTGCCAGGAATGTAGACGACTTGGGTTCCATGCCTTGCCTTGCGCAGAATTTTTTGGATGATGGTGTTATGGTCCCTGGGCCAATACACTTTTTTCGATAGCGCCCAGAAGTCAATGATGTCTCCGACGAGGTAAAGCTTTTCGCTTTCGTTGTACTTGAGAAAGTCCAACAAAACATCGGCTTGGCATTGGGTGGAACCGATGTGCAGATCGGAAATCCAGATGGTTCGATAAGAATTGCTTTTCGTCATATGTTTAGGGTGTGCCTCCGCCTAGGCTGCATGAATGCCTCCCTACGTCGGACGAATGCCCTGCAACGTGTATTTAGGGATGGGCTTGAAGCCATCTTAAACGATGAAGATGAAAATTGTGTTACAAGATTTATAGTTTTGCGTATTCCAATATTTCCTGACCCATCAAAACACACTCTTTATGTTCCCGGGCATAGACGAAACGCATCCGATATTGCCCTTTATAGATATTTCCCCAAACCTCCAAGACATCGAAAATCTGGCTTTTTTGGGCGGGGTTCTTGATCGGCTTTTGCAAGGCAACAGAGGGGTTGATTTCAATTCTGTCATCCACCCCGAAGTGTAATTCAAGCAGTTTTTTGGCGCGCTCCACGGCATCAGTGGAACAATGGTGTGGGGCCGGTGCGGCATAGGCTTGGCTACCCAGAAGCAACATCAAGATTAAAACGGCTTGTTTCATTTTCTTACCCTTTGGTGAATTTTAAAGCGTGAATGAGGCGGGGCGTGTCATCGTTTGCCGGGCAACATCAGGCCACACGTCCAGAACTAGGCTCATCAGTGCCTCTCCTTGGCATATGATGTCAGCTTATGAATTTGCCGGCAAGCCGCAGGAAGGTAGGATATTCTTAAATTCGCGTCATAAGGAACCTCGAAAGCTTGGCGCTTCGACCGGCACATGGCAGACTGTCTTAAGATATTCATGAGGTTACGTCCATGTTTGGCTTGTGGAACCATTAAGGAAACACTTTTTTCGCGGTTCTCGATAGTGCCCCCGTTGCGCCAATGCCCAGTCTAACTAACTGATGTTACGCGCAGTCACCAAAACCGTTGGCGGCAAAGGGTTGCCGCCCTACGATCTAGGGATCTACGGTCTAGGGGGCTGGAATGGTCATAACCGCCGTAGGTCGGCAACCCTTTGCCGACTCGTGCGTAACATCAGTAAGTAACTGAAGTTACGCACCGGAGGCTGGAATAAGCCCGTTCACGGGCGCTTCCGGCATAAGCACTAGGAAATTACAAGGCCAGGCTATATGCTTTCTCCCCTCGACTGTTAAAATGCATCATCTGCTTCACACCCTGAGAGTAAACTTATGAATCGTAAAAACACCGTCGGCGTCAAAGTCGGTCACGTTCAGATCGGCGGCGGCGAGCCCGTCGTCGTCCAATCCATGACCAACACCGACACCGCCGACATTGAAGGCACCGTCCAGCAGGTTTACGAACTGGCCCGCGCCGGTTCGGAACTGGTCCGCATCACCGTGGACCGCGACGAGGCCGCCGCCGCCGTGGCGCATATCCGTGAAAAGCTGGACGCAAGGGACTGCAACGTGCCACTGATCGGCGACTTCCATTTCAACGGCCACAAATTGCTGGAAACCTATCCCGACTGCGCCGAAGCGTTGGGCAAGTACCGCATCAACCCCGGCAATGTGGGCCGTGGCTCCAAGCGCGACCCGCAATTCGCGCAGATGATCGAATTCGCCTGCCGCTATGACAAGCCAGTCCGCATCGGAGTCAATTGGGGCAGCTTGGATCAGAGCGTGTTGGCCCGTTTGCTGGATGAAAACGCGCTATTGTCCGAACCAAGACCCTTGCCGGAAGTGATGCGCGAAGCGGTCATCACCTCCGCTTTGGAGAGTGGCGAAAAGGCGGTGGAACTGGGCCTGCCTAAAGATCGCATCGTGTTGTCCTGCAAAATGAGCGGGGTGCGGGAGTTGATCGCCGTTTACGAATCCATGGCTGCCCGCACCGATTTTGCCTTGCATCTGGGTTTGACCGAGGCCGGCATGGGTTCCAAGGGCATTGTCGCCTCCACCGCCGCGCTCTCCGTGCTGTTGCGGCAAGGCATAGGGGACACCATCCGCATTTCCCTAACGCCGGAACCGGGTGCAGACCGCATCTTGGAAGTCATCGTCGCCCAGGAAATTCTGCAAAGCTTGGGTGTCCGTGCGTTTACGCCGACGGTGATTTCCTGCCCCGGTTGTGGACGCACCACCAGCGATTATTTCCAGAAATTGGCCCAACAGATTCAATCCCACATGCGCCACCAGATGCCGATCTGGAAGAAGCAATACAGGGGAGTGGAAGACATGCATGTGGCGGTGATGGGCTGCGTGGTCAACGGGCCCGGCGAAAGCAAGAACGCGAATATTGGCATATCGCTACCCGGAACTGGCGAACAGCCTGTCGCCCCGGTGTTCGAGGACGGTATGAAGACTGTCACCTTGAAAGGCGACTATATCGCCGAGGAATTCCAGGAAATCGTCGAAAGGTATGTGCAGAGCCATTATGGGCAAATAGAGGCATGATTGATTGATACCCTGCCATCGACAAAATGTCCGCATGTACATCGCGACACTATTGACCGTATAGGGATCGCCCAAGCGCATGACAAGCACGGAAGACACGGAAAAACAACGCCTTACTTCCGTGCGATCCGTGTCCTCCGTGGTTAAAATCTTTGGCTACCAACTTAATGCGGGGCAGGTTAAGGACATTTACGAGAATGCCTTTACCCGTAGGGTGGCCTTCAGGCCACCATGGTGTCCTGAAGGACACCCTACAGTTTGGGTGATTTGTTATGCGGAAATCGCCTAAGCCGTTCGTGGTGAGCCTGTCGAACCACGAACGGCTTAAGTTAATGGCTTTGATGCCCACGGATGCCGCAGGCTCAATCAATCGGAAGGCCCCAGTAGATACTGTGGCGGCGATTCAAATCTTGTCTGGGGGTCTGCATCACACTGGTGCCGATAATCACCGCTTCCCTCGGCGCACCATTAAGGATGACCACAGCGGCAACCGGTGAAGGGGCGTAGCCGCCACCCGGCTGGATGGTGTAACGGTCCGATGTCGTCAAGACGGTGCTGGTGGAAGTCCCTGACAAACCACTGGAAGTGCTGGTTTTGTCCAAATCAAGAACGGCAGCCCCGCTTTGATAACTGACCGCATACAAACGCGATTCGCCCAAATTACTGATGCAAGCATTGGCACTGCTCAGTGAAACAGCCGGAACGTTGGTGGCAAAGTAGGTCGCCCCGCCCACGCTGATGGAACCGCCCACCACTTTTTCGCCAATGGGAAGATAGGCCCCCGTGGTGCTGTTCAATTTCCCCAACGTCACATACCAGCCGCCACTGCCGTTTATGCTGGTGACAGCGGCGGATTTTTCGGAGGATGTCCCGACTTGGACCAAATTGCCAGTGGCATCGTAAAGGTCAGACTCGGCTAAGGTAGGCCCAGGAGTGCCCCAGTCTCTTTTTACCCATACATATGTATTTTCAGGGGCACTGGTCGGCACGGCGCAGAAGATTTTAGTGGAGCTTGTGGATACAAGCGGCTGCAAACAATGGCTGTCCTTGAACATGTAATACCGGTTCAAGACCGTCGTGTCAGAGGGGTGTTCCCGGTCGCCCGAACCAATTAACACGGCATCGTAACCCGTGGCATACACCACATCGGGCGGATAGAGGAACTTGCGGGCATTTGCGCCCGCGCCGCCCACCGAGGCCACTTTGTAGACAGTCCAATTGCTGGGCGTGGCATTGTCAATGTTGATGCGCCAGACATTGCCGCCCGTGTCGGCGACGTAAATCCGGTCGGCATACCCGTCGCCATTCGTGTCCAGCACCACCGGGTCGGCAGAAATGCTGTAAGCCATGCCGCTGACGGTTTTATTGTAAGTGGCACCGATAGGGGCAGGCCCGGCCTGCCAGATGGGTGCGCCGGTCGTGGCATCGGCCACCATCACCCCGCGACCCATGGTGGCTGTGCCTTGGGTTGTCGCATCGTTGGCGGCGGCATCATAGCCCAGCCCAAAAATAACCACGGGGTTGGCTTGATAGCGTATCGTGGCCGGTTTGGGTTCCGACCAAGTCAACCCTAATTCACCATAGCCGGTGCTTGCACTGCTTTTTTTCCAAAGGAATTTCGGCGCATCGGGGTCGATCACATTCAAGGCATAATAGAAGCGCCCCCCCCCGCCTCATGCTCAAAAAGACAGATGCCGTGTCGTTGGAACTGTCTGCGGTCAACTGGCCGTCGTTGTTGGCATCGTAGGTGTAAAACCCGACCGACCCGTCGGTGAAATAAGGTTTGGGTGTTGCTGTGGCAATCAGCGGCGACACCGTATACAAACGTTTCAAATTGGCAAAATGTTCCGATGGGATGAAGCCCCATTTTTCATCGCCGTCCGCATCGTTGTCACCCCCTTTGACCGCATGGAATATCCCGTCATTGGCGCCAAAATAAGCCACGATGTCCCGGCCAGTGGGTTGGCTGGTTCGGTTGTAATTGATCACGGCTGGGCGGGAGTGCAACACATCGCCATAGAGGTAGCCTCGCACATCGGTCGAAGCTTGACTGGGGTTGTCGTTGAGTTGATTGTTTTGCCCTCGCGCCCAGTTGATCAATTGGGATCTGTCAAGCGTGGAAATCAAAGGGTTCGTCGCCGTAATCGTTCCGGTCGTGGTCGCCGGGGAGGCAGGGGAAATTGTCACCGGATAAGTGAAGTGGGTGTTATTGAACCCGGTATCCGAGGTAGTCGGTTTCGTGATGGCGGCGCAGACATTATATTCGCTTTGCGCCGCACGCGTAAGGCAAACCACATTGCCGGTCTCAAAACCATGGGCCGTCGAGGTGGTCGCCGTGGCGGTGGTGCCGCTGCGGGTGATGCCGCTCACGTTGTAGGAAGACCAAGAGATGTCGAAGCTCAGGGATACGGTGCTGACGGCCCGCGCCGCAGGAGTGACCGGGGAGCTGTACGCGGCGGTGATGCCCTGCGGCAGGTTGAATGTGATGGTATTGATACAGGTGGCTTTGTTATCTTGTTTGCAAGTGCCTGTTGTTTGCGCCGTTAGCACAGCAATGGTGACATTGTAATCAGACGGGGTTGCACCCGTGATGGTCACCGTACTTCCCGAAGGAAAACACTTTTGCGGTGTCGTTGGTTTGTTTGATAGTTGTGGCAGGGTTGCGGTCACGGCGGCGCTGGTGCTGTTCCGCACCAATGCGGAATTGGCGTAACTGGTGCAACCGGCGATGTTATAGCCCGGCACTGACGTGCCAAAAACGGTTGGTTGCGTCGGACCTACAGGATAATCGATGACCGCAACCGTGTAATTGAATTGTGTCGAGGTGCCCGCTGGCAGCGTAATGGGTTTCACGCCATTATATTCAGACTGTGCGGCCCCCGCGATGTTTACATTGCCATTCCAAATGGAACCTGTATATAAGGAATATCCACTGGCAAGCTTGGCGGTTGCAACGGTTCCCGATCGGGTGATTGACTGCAACGGATAGGCGTTGCTCTGCCTGGTCGCCAAGATAGTCGTTTGCCCTGATGCCACGGTGGCGGGAGTGACCGGATTTTCCACGATGGTGTAAGTGAATGTATTGTCATCCACCCGGGTGATGATATACGACCCGTTATATTCGGCTTGGGTTGCCCCGGCAATGGTAATGGTTTGCCCAGTGCTAAAGCCATGGTTACTCGCAGTGGCGGTGGCGGTCGTCCCGGTGTGGGCCAGAGTGGCGGTCACTGTGTTGGAGGTCAATCCAAGGGCGGATGCGGAGACATCCGCATTGCCATCGGCAAATGGATAACCGGATAAGGCGCTATTCGCAGTACAGGAACCGGTGCAAGTGTAAATATTGCGCACGGGCTGTGAACTACTGTAAGTATAGTCTACTCGCTCATGTTGAGCCGAACCGCCCTTTTCGACCAATGACCCATCCGGCGCATCCGAGGCGGGTGTGCTGCTTTCACCTTGCGCATCAGGGTAATAGCTCGAATTCCAGAACGTGGATGCCGTAGTCCACACGCTCGTCGCCAGCGGCGTGATAAACCCTGATATCGTATTCTCCGCCGCCAAGCCATTTTTGTCAGACAGATATACCGTGTCGGTTTCCGCCGTGTAACCCAGCTTATACTGCTTCAAGTTGCCGGTCCAGCGCGGCGAAAGATGCGCATCCGGCCGGAACACCGCCATGTAAACCTGGTTCAAATAAGTTCCTCGCACACTGACGTTGACCGGCAGGGTGGAAGAAGAGAAAACGCTGTTGACCGCCATCACCTCATTGAAAATGCTGGTCAAGGCGGTGGTGAGGGAAACCGTGTCGGTGCCGACGAAGTATTTGCCTTTGCCCGCCTGCGCCATGCTTTTCAGCAAAGCCGTCCAGCCCGGCCCTTGCCCGGTTGAACCGGGCAGTACGTCTATTGTATAGGTGATGATATTGGATAGGCCGGTCGTGCCGCTGGTCGTGGCGAAGAACCGCGCATACTCGTCGGCGATGTTGGATTGGCTGCCATTCGGGTCAATGGTGATGGTATTCGTATTGCCGCCCATGGCAGTCAATTTATCCGTGGCATCACGGGTGTCGGCGGCATTGTCCTGCACCGGGCCGTTGCTGAGATAAATGATAAAATTATTTTGACAGCCGGTGGCTTTGGGGCTGTTATAGATTCCACTGCCAGCCACGAAAGCCCCGCTTCCGCCGTAAACGGAACCGTCGTCAGATTTTACCTTGCCATTGTCGGCTCCAGGCGGCCCGCCGGCGTGGGAGGCAAGGCCTGCATAGTATTGCCAGGCTTCGTACATAGTGATCCCCGCTTTGCCGCCGTTGCTTTTGTCGGCAAGGATATCCAAACCATTGACCAGATTGGCTAGATTTGTCTTGTTGCCGTTCACGCCATTGGCATCCGCAGTCATCTGGCGTATTGCGTAGCGCATATAAGCCCCGTCAGGATTCGGATTGCCGTTGCCGGTTTCGGTGAACAGCATCAGCCCGACATTGAATTGTTCGGTCAGCCCGGTTACCACCGAAACGAGTGCGGCCTTCTCAAAGGTGAATGGCTGATTCCAATTCGCCGTGTTGTCAAGGACGATTAGCACATTGGGGCGTTGCTGCGCGACGGCTGCATTGACTAGGAACAAGTCAGTGTCATCCGCCCGGCATACGGCAGACAAAGCCGTCAACAGTAAAAATAAAAAAACATACAGAAATTTGACCGTTTTCATGGCTATCTCCTAAACGAAATAAACGCCCGTTTGGCTGTGGTTTTTGCCTGACCCGGATGATGCGCAGGAATTCCAAGTCACGGGGTTTGAAAAATTATGATACAGGCTAAAGAGGCAACTTCACTAAGCATGTTTGAAAGTGTCAATGTAGGTTTATTGCCAAACAAAATAGGAACCCATTATTTTAAACAATGAAGCATAAATCACACCATATATATATATTATTCAATCGGATATTAACTAATTAGATTATAATAAAAAAACTACCCTGATGGGTAGCTGATGTTACGCACCAAACTGTGAATCCTTGGCATATTGCTGACCTTGGCACAGCTTTGTCTAAACGAGTGGAAAGTCGTTTCCCCCTTTGGAAAATGCCGTAACGTTGAAAGGCACTGTGTAGGCCGGAATAAACCCGCCCGAGCGGGTGTTTCCGGCGAAGTGCGCCGCAATTGTCCGGGTGTTTATGCCGGAAACGCCCGTAAACAGGCTTATTCCGGCCTGCGACGGCCTGCAACCGATGCCGCGTAACATCAGTCATTAACTTACCTGATTAGCAAGATTCTTCAGCTAGTGTCGAGAACTTCGTCATACCGGCATGGATGCCGGTATCCAGTACCATGGACGGTAACATGTCGCTTGCACCAGTGCTTGAGTCAGGGGCAGATTCACCTCCCTGTGACTGGATTCCGGCATCCATGCCGGAATGACGGCATTTTTATCGCCGGCTGAAACATCTTCCTAACTGATGTTACGCATGGACCTGTGGCTGGAGCGTCAAAGCTTGCTTTGACATCAAGGCGAAGCCTTGACGGATACTTTGCCAAAGCAAGCTTTGGCGCTCCAACCCCAATCCGGGCCAAAGCAAGCTTTGGCGCTCCCTGCGTAACATCAGCTCCTAATCAGGTTAACTTAAGCCGTTCATGGTTCGACAGGCTCACCACGAACGGCTTAACTTAATGGCAGTGATGCTCCGGCATAGGGAAACAGACGGTTTGGGAACCTCAAGCACCCGCTTGGGTACTTGGCTTGTGGGGTCCCGCCGACCCCATGCCCAAGCAGGTGCTTGGGATTTCCAGATTGGCTTGTAGCCGGGTAGCGACAAGCATGATAATTAAAATAACTGGAAAATCAGTAAACTAACTGCCAAAATTTCAATTTGAAAACAACCGTCGCCAATCCACGACATGGAACCCTAGTCATCCTAACGGATGTTACGCATGGACCTATGGTTGGAGCGTCAAAGCTTGCTTTGACATCAAGGCGAAGCCTTGACGGATACTTTGCCAAAGCAAGCTTTGGCGCTCCCTGCGTAACATCAGATACTTAGCATTGACTGAAGGTCAGGCCAAGCCTGATCTTCACCCCTTCGTGCAAGGTAATGCTGGCACCGGTTCGTGTGTCGGTCACTACTGCAACAATATCCCAGTAGGTATCATTAGTGGTAAGGAGATAGGATAATAAGGCACTCGTCCCCCCAATCGGTATCATGGCTATACAGCTTGGGGCTTGAACATTAACGACATAGTCTGTCGTCCCATCATTATTTATATCGACATTCACTGTCACTCCGTTAGGAGTGATGACAAAGTCTGTCACCCCATCATTATTTATATCGACGTTCACTGTCTGACCGGCAGTAGTAGTGAAGGTTAAGGATGAACTCAACACAAGGTTTATGGCCTGTTCGGCTGCGGCTGTGGCTTCGACCTGAGTTTGCATATTTCCGACAACCAACAAATTGGTATTGCTGGAACGCATGGCAGAAGTAACCATGAGGGTGACCACCAACAACATAATCAAGGTCACGATCAAAGCACCGCCTTTTTCCAATATAACCGCGTTCATTGCTGTCTCCTTTTGACAGGATTTACAACCAGTACAGATTCGCTGTAGACATGCCGTTTATATCCATCCGTAAAAGGCCCTACAATGCCATGAAGACCTAAATTATAAACATTTGTGCAATAGGATGGGGCGTTCGTCAAAGGGCAAGCGAAGGTAAAATCGTTATTTCGGGCCAGTATGTTGACTCGCACGACCATGACATTAATCCAATCAGTGGAGGCAGGTGATTTTAGATAACTGTTATCCAATAAAAATGACGTACTGTCAGGGGCACCATCCAAATTTCTGTCAATCCCATAATCGAATTGGATATTATCAATGCCCTCAACCAAAGGCACTTCCACCCACTGCCTTTCAGCCCCCCCCGTTGGAACTTTCAACTCAAGGCGTTTCAGGGTTGGTATGGGTTTTCCATTGTCGTCAGAGGTAAGACAAGGTTTATTGATCCCCGCCGTGTCAGTTGCTGTGCCAGTTGCGATGCTGCATGGACTGATAAAATAAATATGCAAATGGTATTTGTGAATATTTGCCGCTATTCTAAGGTCATTATTTAACGGTGATGCGTAAATTAACGTTGATGGATTAACATAATTTGCCTTCTTTAATATTACGGCTGGATTAGTCCCGTCCGCTTTCGTTCCAATCGGGTTCGGGTTTAAATTGTTGGACGGTATTTTGCCCAGTGCAAAACCAACAGAATTGCCGTATTGGATGTCGGCATTTTGGATGCCTAAAGCGGGGTCAAACGGACTCGCCTCGCTGGCACTTCCTGCCTGCAAGTAAATTTCGTTGCTGACGGGTGCGGTGAGGGGGCCAGACCCCTGAGAACGTCGTTCAGCGTCCAAGATGTTGGTATCCGGTAACAAAATGCTGGTACCCGGTATCATTTCGGGAAGGGCCGTGTCAGCCCGCCGGATGACCAAAATGTCGGTGCCCGTTTTATAGTCGGGAAGGCAAGAGGGTATTGTGGTGGGCGTGTCGTATCCTTGAATGGGCATGACAAGCGATAGATCGGCTGTCGTCGGTGTTACCGAACAAGGGTCAGGCAAACTGGCAGGTTGGGTTATCGGAGGTTCCCAAGCCCCGTAATACCCGGCATTGTTAATGTCTTGCTGCAAGATAAACATAGCGTAACGGCCATTTTCCATTTGACGACTGGATTTATCCAACTCGTTACGCAAGCTACTCTGATTGATGATATAGGCTGTGATGACAATCAGCAGCAATAGGTCAATGACCATTGCAACCATTATCTCTATTAGGGATATTCCCATTTGACGATGGGGATTCGCTGGAATGCGGCAGAGAAAAGAAAATGTTCTACGGTATCCGTTCATGGCAGCTAACTCAGAATGGCAATTTGTATCGTGACACTAATAACGCGACGCTTAGCCTCGTCCCCATACAAATTTTTGCCGCAGCCTAAACTCGCAGGAGGTGCTTGCGTACTTCCCACCCCTTGCCAGGCAACACTTACGAGGTAGCTATTCGTGGCAATGGTACTAATACAACCACGCGCACCGACCATTCCCCCTATATTGATACCGCCCGTTACGGCAGTTTTCTCGGCAGCACCTTGTAATAAAGCACTCCATTCCGACAAATCCCTAGAGGCCCGGGATAGCTGCGCAAAGGTGCCTGCTGTGCAAAGCGGTGTTGAAGAGGCACCCGTGCCAAGATAGGGGGTACCGTTGACTGCATCGGTGGTGATTGCATAACAGGCAGCCACTTGGTGGTTGGCGCTGATGCGCACTGCCATGTCTTGAATCAGTATTAAAGCTTGCACCCGCTGGTAGGATTCCATGGTTGCACGCAAACTTTCCGACATCAAACCCGCCAAACCTAAAAGCCCAAGCGAAAGGATCACCAAGGTGACCAGCGCCTCGATCATGCTAATGCCAGACGTTCGGGAATGATGCTTGAAAAAGTTCATTAGCAGCCACTCCCTTGTCTTAGGGAACTGTTCGCACGACCGCCGAGATCGATTTTTATACAGCGTGGGGTGACTTTCGTCGAACTTGGGCTGACATCAATCGTGAAAATGATGGCACTGGAAGCCAATCTTCCCACCCGGTTGAAGGTCACTACGGATGGAGTGGTGCAATTAGTGGCATTGACAGAATCCAAAATGCTTAGGCCTGACATGCTTGCGTGAGTCCTTAGGTCGGTAGTGCCAGACATAACCTTCCAACCCCCCTGCCATCCTAGGCAACTGCTGGCCTTCATGTCAACATTGGCATTGCGTTTAATGGCCTCGCTACGCGCTAACGTCAAGTCAGCCAATAAATCAAAAGTGGCTGACTTAATGCCTTGATTGGCGAAAAGACTTTGAAACTTTGGAACAGCAACCACCGTTAATATGGCTAAAATGGAAAGTGTCGCCATCATCTCGATTAAGGTGAAGCCTAGACTTGGTTCTTGTAAAATACGAATATTTTGAGTGGAATGGGGTTTCATGATTATTTACCGCTCCAACAATTAATGGCTTGGGTGGTTCCGGTTATTGCGATAGTGCCAGTTCCATATATTGATTTTGTTCCTGCTTGATTTAGAGTGAGTTTACCACAATTTTTATCATTGGCAAGTTGGTTATCAATGGGGGTTGCTATAATTGTGTAATTGCCATCCGCCGTCACAGACATATTATAATTATTACAAACTTCATAGGGTATGGTCAATAGTGTACCTAATGTAAGTGTACCCAATTTACATTTTGCGGGATCATTCACAGGTACAGTCACTATAACATACTGCCGTGTATCAAGCATGAATTGTTCTTCTTTATTTGCCACATTAAGCATAAAAGCCTCAGTAACCAAACGATTCGCCCGGTTTGTATACTGCACATACGATGGTACTGCAATAGTGGCTATGATACCGATCAATGACACAACGATCATCAATTCAATCAGGCTAAACGCCCTTTCCGTGGAAGATATATTAGACATATTCATGACAATAACACGCCTTTTTCTTAACATGTTGATATGCAAAGCAACAGACTGGGGGAAGTAAAAAAATGAAGCTTGCACGGCCCCGCCTCGTCTTAACTATATTTTAGCAGTGTGCATGACCATTTAACGGTTTACGAAAAATAAATTTTGCTAAATTCTGAGTAATAATAGTATTTATGCCCATCCGCTGACCTTATTCAATTTTATTATGGTTTGTGAAAATAAAGGATACCAGCTTAAGGCGGTACAGGTTAAGCCGTTCGTGGGGAGCCCTTCGACTACGCTCAGGAGGGCCTTGTCGAACCATGAACGGCTTAACCGCTCACCCCCTCGGCAAAGGGGCTCAGGACAGGCTTCGACAAGCTCAGGGCGAACGGGTAAGCCTTGATCGTGCCCCGCCTTAAGTTGGTAGCCGAAAATAATAATGATTCCGCAGCATACGGAGGCGCGATGCATGAATCGCCATGCCAAAGATTTTTTTCACTGCGAAATAAAAACATTGTATAATATCCACAAAGCGTCCCCATCGTCTAGTGGCCTAGGACACCGCCCTCTCACGGCGGCGACGGGGGTTCGAACCCCCCTGGGGACGCCATTCAAAACAGAGACTTGCACCGTTCTCGTCAAGGCGAAAACTATCCCGCTAAAAACTAAATGCGGAAAGCAACAGTCCACTAGAGTGTGACCACAATGGCTTCCGCAACTGTCTTCTATTTTTTTGAGCTAGACAGTGGGTGTTGGATGCCAAGCTGTCTGCAAGTAAAGACAGCAACCGTGTCCGTGTTTGAGATTTTGCCATTCTGTGCCAAGCGCCTATCAAAAATCCGACATCTCAAATCCAAGCTTTTAGAATTCTCCAACTAAATAAATATCTATGTCATTGATATTGTATATTTTATTATTTTTACCATGCCTTTTAATCCCAATAAGAATCGAAGCATACAGCGTTTTCAACATCAAATAGTTACTTAAAAATAAATATACGCAACATGTAGGAGCGGGCCATGCCCGCGATAAATAGCCCATTTTTGCTGAATCGGCCCAATCAATCGCGGGCATGGCCCGCTCCTACGGCTTAAATAAAGTAATCAATTGATATTGAAAACGCTGTAATCTGGGTTCAAAATGTAGGCATTATTAATGTTATTTAACTCATACGAATTTATTTTCCTTTTTCTCCCAATTACACTTTTTGTTTTTTTTCAAATTGGCAGATACAACCAATATATTGCTGCTGCTTGGTTGGGTGCGTCCTCCTTATTCTTCTATGGTTGGTGGAACCCAAAATATGTCATACTACTCCTAGCCTCAATTTTGTTTAATTATTACCTAGGCATATTTCTCACTGGTTGTCATGCTACACGAAAAAGTTCATATAAAATAATTGCCCTATCTTTCGGAGTTACCGCAAATCTTCTTCTTTTATGTTATTTTAAATATTTCAACTTTTTTGTTAGTACGCTAAACTCAACCACTGGCCCAGATTTCGAAATAAGTTCAATCATTCTACCGCTTGGAATATCATTTTTCACCTTTACCCAGATTGCTTTTTTGGTAGACGCTTCAAGTGGGTTGGCTTATGAGTCTAATATCATACATTATATTTTATTTGTTACTTATTTCCCCCACCTAATAGCCGGACCGATATTACATCATAAGGAAATGATGCCTCAATTTGATAGGCCTAGTATTTATCGCTTTAGCTACCAGAGCCTGTCTATTGGGATGACTATTTTCATAATAGGACTGTTTAAAAAGGTGATGCTAGCTGATGAAATGGTAAAATACGTTAAACCAGTATTTGAATCCGCCGCACATGGAAATCATGTTTCCTTTAAGGAAAGTTGGGGAAGTGCCTTATCCTATACGCTGCAACTTTATTTTGATTTTTCAGGATATTCAGATATGGCCATTGGAATCTCTAGGATGTTCGGTGTAAAACTTCCTATAAACTTTAATTCCCCCTACAAATCTGTAAATATTATCGAATTTTGGCGACGTTGGCATATGACGCTTTCTAGGTTTTTGCGAGATTACCTTTACATTCCTTTGGGGGGTAATCGAAAGGGAGGTATTAGACGATATGTAAACTTAATGTTGACAATGACTCTTGGAGGTTTATGGCACGGTGCGGGATGGACATTTGTTATTTGGGGGGTATTACATGGAATTTATCTTGTCATCAACAACGTATGGCATGTTTTCCGACTTTGGATGGGTCATGATCTAAGCAAGTCAACTTTATTCGGTAGATTGTTTGGTGGTTTTATTACGTTCATGGCCGTTGTATTCGCTTGGGTCTTTTTTCGGGCAGACAATCTACAGGCTGGGCTATCAATTACGAAATCAATGCTTGGTTTAAACGGTTTTGAATTTACCGGCAGATTTCAGCTATCTATGATTGCAAAATTACTTGTAATCGCATGGATATTTCCGAACACACAGCAATTCATGGTTAAATATGAACCTGCTTTATCTATTCACGAAAATGATGTCGGTACTACTAGAAAGTGGTTTGAGTGGTATCCAAACTGGATTTGGCTGATTATTATTTTCATTTTAGCATCGCAATCCTTGGGGGTAATCTTGCTTCAGAGTGATGAAGCGAGCGAATTCTTGTATTTCCAATTTTAATTATGGATATCTTCAAGCGTTATACAATCTGGCTGTTTTCTCTTCTTATCGTAGAAATTATTCTAATTTTATCAACCTGCCTATATCTACAGCCTGTCATAGGTGATACTACCCGCTTGGGTGGATATTCTGAAAATGATTTTGGATGGAATAAGCCACAAAAGGTTTTTAGGGAACCGGCTAACCCACTACAGGATGTTTATGATCATTACGTTGATGTTTTGGTACTGGGTGACTCTTTTTCGTTTGGAGGGGTTCTTGGAATGATGAACTTTCCATGGCAAACAATTTTAACTGCTGAATCTGGCTTGTCAATTTCCACCATAAGTCATTATACAACCAAAACAAAACCCCCTAGTTACGATCCAAGCTTTCTTCCAGCTATACTAAAAAGTGAAACATTTCAAAAAAGTCCCCCTAAAGTTTTTGTACTTGAAGTCGTTGAACGCCAATTAAATAAACTACCTGATATAAAAGGTGACTGCAAGGTAACTAATAAAATAATAAATGGCATAAATATTTTGTTTAAACCAATTCAAGAAATGACTCCAAGCAACGATGCTTTCCGACCTAAAATACGTCCACCGTTAAAAGAGCAACTTGATTTTGCACTCAAATATTGGGAGACATTATTATTATTGAATGTTAACGACAATCCAGCATTTCTTTTTGATTTGACTACTCCAAATCTCTTTTCAAACAAAAGAAGTCAAACCTTGTTAGTTTTTGAAGGTGACGTTAAAAAGAAAAACTGGGATGATAATTTGATTGCCAGTATAAAATGTAAGTTGATTAATATGCAGAATATTGTACAAGAAAATGGCAAAACACTTTTTGTTGTGATGATAGCCCCTGATAAACTTACAGCTTACTCCCCATTTTTACGGGATGTCTCCGTTGCAAAATATAGTGCAATTCAGAAAATCGCTTCAGAACGATCATTGCATATGCCTCGTTTTGATCTACCGTTACAGTCTGCCATCAATAGCGGAATGGTCGATGTCTATTTGTCCAATGACACGCATTGGGCAAGCAAAGGCCAGCAGATCGCGGCAGAGACATTAAAAAAATATCTTATTGAATTTTCAGGAGATTGAGATTATTGGCATATCCTTATACATTTATTCAAGTTATTTTAGATTCAAAATGTCATAATTTCTATATCTAATCTGGATTCTTTGTGTTATTTAATTCTTATGGCTTTATTTTTGTCTTTCTACCTTTTACGCTGCTGGTTTTTTTTGCCTTAGGAAGGCAAAGTTCCCGACTTGCATCATTATGGCTGACAGCATCATCTTTTTTGTTTTATGGCTGGTGGAATCCGAAATATGTAGCTCTGCTCATTCTGTCAATTATTTTTAATTATGTCATTGGAATGAACCTAGCCAAATCATATGGAAGCGGTCATCTTATAAAGAATTTCAGGTTGTTAGTTGTAGGCATATCAGCAAATCTATTACTTTTGGCTTATTATAAATACACAAATTTTTTCCTAGCCAATGTAAATGATGTGTTTGAAACTAGATTTAGCATACAGGAAATTATTTTGCCAATAGGGATTTCATTTTATACGTTCACACAAATTGCATTTCTGGTGGATGCTTCGCGTGGACTGGCTAGGGAATATGATTTTGTCCATTATTGCCTTTTTGTTACTTATTTTCCACATTTAATTTCCGGACCCGTTCTGCATCATAAGGAAATGATGCCTCAATTTTCCAGTTCTCAAACCTACCGATTCGATTACGATAATATGGCCATTGGTTTATCCATATTCTTTTTTGGTTTATTTAAAAAGTTAGTTCTGGCAGACAACGCTTCTGGTTATTCAACTCCTGTGTTTGATGCTGCCGCCAAAGGAGTGGATGTCGCAACTCTTGAAGCCTGGGGAGGGGCATTGTGCTATGCTTTCCAACTTTATTTTGATTTCTCCGGATATACCGACATGGCCATTGGTTCATCAAGAATGTTTGGTGTGAAATTGCCTATAAATTTCTTTTCACCCTATAAGGCGACTAACATAATTGATTTTTGGCGGCGCTGGCATATAACCCTATCTAGGTTTTTAAGGGATTATTTGTATATTCCGCTGGGTGGGAACCGCAGGGGTAAATTAAGACGTTATGTCCACCTCATGATTACTATGTTGTTAGGTGGTCTGTGGCATGGGGCAAATTGGACATTCATGATTTGGGGTTGCCTTCATGGCATCTATTTAATCATCAATCATGTTTGGCAAAGTTTTCGAGGCTGGCTTGGCTATGATATAAACAATTCCTCACTGATCTATCGTATGTCTTGTCGCTGTATAACATTTATTTTTGTAGTGTTCGCTTGGGTCTTTTTCCGATCCAACTCGTTACAGGCTGCCATTATTTTTATCAAAGGAATGCTCGGATTTAATGGTACATCGCTACCACTCGGATGGTTAGAGGATTCTGAACAAAATATTTTCATTCAATGGTTGTTATCGATAGGATGTAAACCGGCATTAAACGATATGTTATTTGAAGGTGGGAACGAAGTGTGGTTGATTGGTATTTTGCTATTTATTTCTTGGTTTTTACCCAACACAAGTGAAATCTTCTTAAATGATCGGCTTAAAATGAATGCTTACTGGCAGTGGCAACCCACTAAAACATGGTTAGCCATAACTATAGGTGTTGGTTTTTTTGCTATTTTGTCAATATCTGATATGAGTGAATTTATATATTTCCAGTTTTAATGCTGATGACAAATAAAATATATACAAATTCTGTTATTTATGGACTGCTGTTTCTTTTGTTATTAACAGTTGTAATCAATAGAGTAGTTGATCCATTCTGGTATTATAGAGATATATCCATCAATGGGTTTAATGCTGTCAAAACAGAATTCCATTCTTATGAAGATCAAATAAAACCTATAATTGTTAAAGAAATCCATCCGGAAATAATGATATTAAGCAACTCATACTTTGAAATTGGTTTTAATCCCTTGCATCCTAGGTTGACGGATAATGGAAGGATGCGTAGCTATAATTTTGGAATTGCTGCTGCTAGTTGGGATAAGGTTTATTGCAATGTTATTTTCGCGATGGATAACACAAACCTTAAAACAGTAGTCATTGGTATTAAACCAGGACCGTTTCCAGCAGTTGATTGTACCATGCAACATAAAAACATAGGGAACATTGAACAAAAGACCCTGCTACTATCATTTGACGCATTGCGGGGCTCATTTAATACCATAAGACATCAATATAGAGCACCGACACATACTATAGAGGGTATGTTTTTCTATCATAGAAACAATGGCTCACAAATTGAGCAGGTCTTCAAGTTTTATTTGCAAAGACTTGTTAAATCAGCAACAAATCAAACTTGTAAAATACCAAGCTCAACAGACTATCCCCAATGGTCTTATCCTAAAAATGATGAGGACATGGCAGGTTTAAAGAAAATTTTGGAGTTGCTTGTAAACCGAAATATTCAAGTGAAACTTGTAATTTATCCTAACCATGCACTGTGGATGGAGTTAACGATGAGTTGTGGAGATACTATAGGACGATGGCATTCATTGTATCAAATTTCTACCGTTGTTGAGGGGATTAATAAAAACAAAAATTTAGTTGAATTATGGGATTTTCAAGGAACATCGGACTTTCTCACTGAAAGGATTAAAAATAACCATGTTAAGTACTGGCAGGATCATGGTCATTTCAACCATGAAATGGGCGACGTGATGCTTGATGTTATTTTTAATAATAAAAGAACTCAAATTATTGATTCAAGTGATGAATTTGGCATACTATTAACTCCTAATAGGGTAGTTGAACGATATTATAGTTTCTTTGAAAAACGAAAGGAGTTTATTATACAAAACCCTTGGTTTTATGAAGACTTGGGAAATTTTATTAAATAACTTTTTATTCTATTGCCATTATTTACGAAAATACTAGAATGCGTATAGGTAATTACCAACTTGAAGGCCGTATCATCTTAGCCCCTATGGCAGGTGTCACAGACCGGCCTTTTCGTATTTTATGCCGCCGTTTTGGTGCTTCGTTGGCGGTTTCTGAAATGATCAGTGCGAACCCGAATTTGCAATCCACGCGAAAAACTTTGTTGCGTAGTGACCATGCTGGCGAACCTGAGCCAAGAATTATCCAAATACTGGGTGCCTGCCCACAACGGATGGCTGAGGCAGCGAAACTGAATGTGGGTAGGGGTGCGCAAATCATCGATATAAACATGGGCTGCCCCACAAAAAAGGTGTGTAATGTGGCTGCGGGTTCTGCGTTGTTGAGGGATGAAAAACGGGTGGAAAAAATTCTGGAGGCGGTGGTAAGGGCGGTGGATGTGCCTGTAACACTGAAACTGCGGACTGGATGGGACCTAACCAACCGTAATGCGGTAAATATTGCAAAAATAGCCGAATGTTGTGGCATCCAAGCGGTGACTATTCATGGGCGCACCCGTGCTTGCGGCTTTTCTGGCAATGCCGAATACAATACAATAGCTGAAACGAAATTGGCCGTGAAGATTCCAGTGATTGCCAATGGCGACATTGACTCGCCCGCGAAGGCCAAGCATGTGCTTGAGCATACCGGTGCCGATGCGCTGATGATCGGTCGTGCAGCCCTTGGAAAACCATGGTTGTTTAAGGAAATTAATGACAGCCTTGATTTAGGCTTGGAAAGAACTCCGATCACTGTGCATGAACTGTTAGATATCATGATTGAACATTTATCCGAATTATATGCTTTTTACGGTGAGTACGCAGGGGTGCGTATTGCCCGCAAGCACATCGGTTGGTATGTGAATAGTTTTGATGAAGTTAAATCCCAAGGTTTATCACCCATTTTTGCGGCAGATAATGCAGAAAAGCAAATTAGCATGGTAAAAAAGTTATTTCAACATAATCTCAGAGAAAATCCAGCATGAATGTCAATGACGTGGATAACCCCATGGATGGCTTTATTAGTAACCCTTCACCAAACCAGCACTTGTTACTTAGCGAACATGTGCGCCTTGCGGTTAAGGATTACGTATCCCGGCTTGATGGCGAGGAAGTTTCCAATCTATATAACATGGTTATTAACGAGGTTGAACGTCCCCTGATCCAGACCGTTTTGGAACTGTGTGGAAACAACCAAAGCAAGGCCGCGCAAATGCTGGGATTAAGCCGCAGCACCTTGCGTAAGAAACTCTCCATCTACGGCCCGATGTAAACCGAAGTCCTTTTTTCCTTCCTCCTGACCGTGCATGGAAGCCAAGTGTCAATCATCCTGAGTACTATCATGAGTAATAAGATATCCCGAGCATTATTAAGCGTTTCAGATAAAAGCGGTATCGTCGATTTTGCCCGATCCCTGTCCTCCTTGGGCGTGGAAATTCTATCATCAGGCGGAACCGCCAAACTGTTACTGGAAAATGGCGTTCCTGCCATCGAAGTTTCCGATTACACGGGATTTCCAGAAATGATGGATGGTCGCGTTAAGACCTTGCATCCAAAAATTCACGGGGGTATCTTGGGTCGGCGAGGCATTGACGAGGACATTATGGAAACCCACGGCATCAAACCTATCGATTTGGTGGTGGTCAACCTTTATCCTTTTGAGGCCACCGTTGCCAAGACAGATTGCGACTTGGAAACGGCCATTGAAAATATCGATATCGGTGGCCCTGCCCTAATCCGGGCCGCAGCTAAGAATCATAGTTCGGTGGGAGTGATTGTCGATTCAGCGGATTACGATAACGCCATTGCCGAGTTACAAACCGGTAACGTGTCTTTATCCCATGCCACCCGCTTCAAACTCGCCGCCAAAAGCTTTGCCCATACCTCCAAATACGATGCTGCCGTGGCTGAATACTTGGGAAAACGTGTGGGTAGTTCTGAGGTTTTCCCTGATGATTTGCTGTTGAGGTTCTCGCGCACACAAAGTATGCGCTATGGTGAAAACCCCCATCAAAATGCTGCGTTTTATGTCGAAGCCCACGCACCGCAAGGTTCAATCTCATCTTCCCGTCAACTTCAAGGCAAGGAATTGTCTTACAACAACATCGCCGATGCCGACGCGGCTTTGGAATGTGTGAAGGGTTTTGACGGCCTACCCACCTGCGTCATCGTCAAACATGCCAACCCGTGCGGCATAGCCCAGGCGGGGAATTTACTGGAGGCTTATGATCGTGCTTACGCCACCGACCCAACTTCGGCTTTCGGCGGCATCATCGCGTTTAACCAAGTGCTTGATGCGGTAACAGCAAAGGCAATCGTTGACCGCCAGTTCGTCGAGGTCATCATTGCGCCGGGCATCGCTGCCGAAGCCCTGCAAATTCTGGCAGCCAAGCAGAATATGCGGGTGTTGGATTGTGGTCAGTGGCCGGCTTTGGCCACCCCGGCTTTTGATTACAAGCGCGTGGTCGGCGGTTTGCTAGTGCAGGACAGGGATGACGGGTGCATCACCCGCGATGACCTGCGCATCGTTACGAAACGCGCGCCGACGGAACTGGAAATCATCGACCTGTTGTTTGCCTGGAAGACCTGCAAGTTCGTCAAATCCAATGCCATCGTGTATGCCAAGGATCGCCAAACGATAGGCATTGGCGCGGGGCAGATGAGCCGGGTTTATTCCGCCCGCATTGCCGCCATCAAAGCTGCCGATGAAGGTCTGGAGGTCAAGGGTTCGGTGGTGGCCTCCGATGCCTTCTTCCCCTTCCGCGATGGCGTGGACTCGGCTGCCGCAGTGGGTGTGACCGCTGTCATCCAGCCGGGTGGTTCGGTGCGCGACGGGGAAGTCATCGCTGCCGCCGACGAACATGGTCTGGCGATGGTTTTTACCGGGATGAGGCATTTTAGGCATTGATATACAATTACCTGTCGGTAATTGTGTATCTCTTGTTCCCATGCTCCAGCGTGGGAATACCTACCTAGGCCGCTCTAGCGCCCTAGAATTGTGTCGCTAGAGCGACCATGACGGGGTTCTCACGCTGTAGCGTGGCAACCAGAAAAATTTAACTCAATTCTGGAAAATTTATGACATCAAAGCCTGAAGTATTTTTTAAAGAAGATATAGAAGATAGAAAAATTGAACTCCCCGAAACACTATGGTTATTTCTACAGAGTAGGAAATATCACTCTATATCCAAAAAAATAAAAAAAATGTAAACGGAATGGCGTATAAAAACTTCCAGGAAGAGAAAACAGCCTTTAAAGCGTTGTACTATCGTGGAAAAGCCAGTCAATGGGAAGAAAAAATGGCACGTTGAAATTACGATACGTCATTATGAACGTTTATTGGAAGCAAAGAATAAATATAAGGATCTTTCTGCTGAAAATGACCAACTAAAAGAGTATTACGCGAAATTGGAAGCAGTAAATGCTCAGCTAATGGAAAACATTGAGCGTGATAAGCCTTCAGAAAATTTTAAACGAGAACACACGCTTCTTGAAAAAAAATCAAAAGAAGGTTGGAAAGAGGAAGCCCCTCCATTTTCTGGGAGCTATCCAACGATTTAATTTTCAATTGCTCACATATATATGGCGTTCCGCCAAAAGTCATTTGGTTGCGTGTTCTCTCGTTCCCAAGCTCCAGCTTCAAAGCCATTAACTTAAGCCGTTCGTGGTGAGCCTGTCGAACCATGAACGGCTTAAACGTCAATGATTTGGGTTTTTCCGTCCACCCTTCGACAGGCTCAGGGCGAACGGAAAAATCGTTAAGTTAATGGCTTTGAAGCTCCAGCTTGGGAATGCAGTCTTGGAAGCCCTGGCTTCCAGTGTTAAGTCAAGCTGGAGCTTGCAAGGTAAAGGTTCCCACGCTGGAGCGTCACTGCCATTAAGTTAAGAAAAACCACGTCGTTCCGGCAGGGATTGCCGGAACCCAGATGCCATGGATGGCAAACTAGATTCACTTCCCTGTGATCTGGATACCGGCAGTCCATGCCGGTATGACGGCTTAACTTAATGGCAGTGACGCTGGAGCGTGGGAACCAGAAAACTACCTGTTTTGATCAATTAATCTTAGGAATCCTAATTATGCCTAGTCCGTGTGATCGCATTATCCTAAATCCAGAAATTCGCAGCGGAAAACCAATAATCCGAGGTACACGGATTACCGTGACAGACATACTTGAATATCTTGCCGGGGGAATGAGCGAGGAGGAAATATTGACAAATTTTCCCGATCTTAGTCTGAAGGATATTCGAGCTGCTCTGACATTTGCCGCAGAACGAAAGCGACGGATGTTTTCGGCATAATGAAGCTACTTTTCGACGAGAATATCTCTTTCTCCGACACCGAACTCTGCGTCAAATGCGGCTTGTGCCTGCCGCATTGCCCCACCTATGGCAAAACCTTGGACGAAAACGAATCGCCGCGCGGGCGGCTGAGTTTGATCCAGGCTTGGGCGACGGGGCAACTTGAGGCTAGCCCCAAACTACTGGGACATGTGGACAACTGCCTGTTGTGCCGATCATGCGAGTCGGTCTGCCCCGCCAATGTGCCTTATGGTCGGTTAGTGGACAATTTTCGCGCTGCCACGGCTGACGCCTTGGTTAAACCCCTATCTGGCAGAGTGAAAACTGTTGTGGTTGGCTATATGTTGCAAAGCCCAAAACTACAGCGCTGGTCTGGCCCGGTGCGGGGCATGTTGACCAAGACGGGCCTGATGCAGGCGACGGGGTTTGCCGGTCTTGCGGCTGGACTGCCCGCACCGTTTGAGCATGTCCGCTGGCAGGGTTTTCATCCCGCGCCAGGCGAGGAAAGGGCCAAGGTGGCGCTGTTCTTGGGTTGCACGGCTGAGTTGGCCGATGCCGAAACTGTCACGGCTGCCATCAGATTGTTGACCCGGCTCGGCGTTGGCGTCACCGTCCCACCGGGCCAAGGCTGTTGTGGAGGCATGGCCTTGCATAACGGGGACGGTGAAGTCTTTGCCAAAATGCAGCGGAATAACCAAGGGGTTTTTAATGCCATCGCCGTCGATGCCATCCTCACCCTTGCCAGCGGTTGCGGAGCGGTGTTGAAGGAATATGAAGCACAAACATTTACTGGAAAAATTAAGGATATATCCTGCTTTCTTGTCGGACATGCCTGGCCTGAAAATGTGAGCCTTGAACCCCTTCAGGCGAAAATCCTTGTCCATTCCCCATGCTCACTAAAAAATGTGCTGAAATCCGACCGCCACCCCCAAGCGCTATTGCGGCGGATACCCAATCTTCAAGTTGAGTTGCTGACTAATGCGCCCAATTGCTGCGGTGCGGCAGGTACTTATTTCCTGGATCACCCGGACATGGCGCAAGCGTTACGCGGGGATATTTTGCAAAATGTCGCGGCAAGCTTGCCTGACTTCGTTGCCACCTCCAACGTCGGTTGTGCCATGCATCTGCGTGCGGGGTTGAAACAGCGTGGAATGGGCCATGTCCAAGTGCTGCATCCGCTGGTGTTGTTGGAGCGGCAACTGCGGACAGCTTGACAGGTGGGGTAAAGTAGATTAATTCTTTTGCGTGACGGCAAGCGAAAATGGTTTTACGCAAACACTAACGCCTTGCTCTTACGTTGCGTCGTTGCGCCGTTGCGTGAAACATTCTTTTATCCGATTACCTCATATCACCATGCAAACCATAGAATCCATCCCTCTTTTACGCGAAACTGTCCATCTTTGGCGCATGGCCGGTGAAACCGTCGCCTTCGTACCCACCATGGGCAACCTCCATGCCGGGCATCTGTGTCTGGTGGAAGAGGCCAAGCAATATGCCGACCGGGTGGTGGTGAGTATTTTTGTCAATCCCACTCAGTTTAGCGCGGGGGAGGATTTCGTAGCCTATCCGCGTACACCGGAAGACGATGCGGAGAAGCTGCGCGAAGCTGGTACGGATTTACTGTTTTTGCCACGGGCCGAAGAAGTTTATGCCAAAGTCGATATCACCTTTGTCGAGGTTCCCGGAATTTCCGACGATTTATGTGGCAAGTTCCGCCCCGGCCATTTCCGTGGGGTGGCTACGGTGGTGTGCAAGTTGTTCAACATGGTGCAGCCCGATGTGGCGGTGTTCGGTGAGAAAGATTGGCAGCAACTGACGGTGATCCGCCATATGGTTGCCGACTTGAACTTAGCCTTGCGAATTGTCGGCATCCCCACCGTGCGGGAGCCAAGCGGTCTGGCGATGAGTTCGCGCAATGCTTATCTGAGCGATGATGAAAAACAACGCGCTGCTGCGCTACACCGATGCCTGTTGGCTTCTGCCTCAATGCTGGAAGCGGGGGTGCGGGACTATGCGGCCATTGAGGCGGCACAGGCTGAAACATTGCGAGGCGAAGGTTTCCGGGTGGATTATTTTGCCGTCAGACGGCTTGATGATTTGGCCGAGCCGACACCCAGTGATTGCAATTGGGTGGTTCTCGTTGCAGCTTGGCTGGGGCGGGCGAGGCTGATAGATAATATTAGCTTAAGCTTATGATCCTGCATCAAACAATCCGTTTACCCGTCCTTTTGCATAGCCTTCATTGCCAGGCTTATGCCATTGGGGCATAATCAAAGCTCTTTGTGCCTGACATCAAGGTTAATCCATGCAAACCACCCTATTGAAAGCCAAGTTACACAGGGCGCGCGTCACCCATTCGGAGCTGGAATATGAAGGCTCCTGCGCCATAGACGGCTATCTGTTGGATAATGCGGGCATCAGGGAATACGAACAAATCCACATCTACAACGTCAACAACGGGGCGCGTTTCACCACCTATGCCATTCGCGCACAGGAAGGCTCGGGGATTGTTTCGATCAACGGCGCGGCAGCCCGCCATGCTGCGGTCAATGACATCATCATCATCTGCGCTTACTCGATTCTCAACCAGGCCGAATTGTCGGGCTACCAGCCCACGCTGATTTATGTGAACGAACACAATAAGATCGTCCGCACGGGCCATGCCATTCCCGTCCAGGCCGCCTAATGCGCGAAAAGACCGAAAGAGTTTATTCCGAAGCGGAAATCGCCCAACGGCTGGTTGAGGAGTTGCCGCACTGGTATTACGAAAACGGTTGGATACGCCGCAAATACCGGACCAGCGGATGGAAGGCGACCTTGATGGTGGTCAACACGATTGGGCATTTGGCCGAAGCGGCTTGGCATCATCCGGATTTGACGGTGTCATACGCCTTTGTCGTCGTCAAGCTAGTGACTCATTCCGCCAAAGGCATCACCGACAAGGATTTTCTGTTGGCGAAAAAAATCGAGTCGGTGATCCAGTGGGACGCACCAACAGAAAGCGGCGGGGTGCTGGAAGGAACCCCGGATGACCAGCGGTTCAAGTACATCAAATATGACCGCTGAATCCATAGGTGATTATCGGGAAATAAAATCCCCGTCGTAGGGTGTCCTGCAGGTCGCTTTGGTGGCCTAAAGGCCACCCTCCGGGAGGTGTGGACATTCTCGTAAATGTCCTTAACGGAGGGATTGGGAAATCCTCCTCGCTTCTTCGCGGAGTTTTCTCCGGTTTAGCAAAAAGCCCAGCTTGCTGCCCCCACACTGCCGCCAAAGCCAAGCAGAACGAATTCCCGCCAATAGCAAAGCCCTGATTTTATTGGCGATGGCGGGATTTTCCAAATGTGCCGGCTCACCCATTACCATCACTCTCGGATTGATCCGGCTAATGTTGTCCTGGTAAATATCGGCAATGTTGGTCATTACATTTTCGTGGGTCACGCCGAAGTGTGCCGCTTGGACGGTGGCTCTTTCCATGCCGGTGCGAATGGCTTTTTGCATGGAATCCTGCCCCCGGAACTTTCCTTCAATGTACACGAGGGCCGCCGCATAGCGCGCCAACTCAGTATCCACCGACTCGGACGGCCCCAACTGCCTTTCCAGCAGGGCGAAGCCGCTCTTAAGCTTTTCCAAGCCGCCATACACCTCGGGTACGTCATCGGCGTTGATTTTCAATAGGCTGGAAATGCAGGTTTCAAAGTCGTCGGCATCGGTCGTGCCGGCCTTGGCAAGGTTGCGCACCGCTTGTACGGCTTGGCTTAAGCCAGCCAAGGCAATGGTTTGGTTAGTCAGGTTTTTTATCATGGCAAACGGATTTTCCTCTACAGTCCCTTCGATTGTATTTGACAGCGTTGCCTTTTGCCAAGGCAACAGGATATTTTTCTGCGTTTTTGCGGATTTTTTCTTCCACCGCCTGATCCAGGTTGATTTCCAGCAGATCGGCCAGGCGCAGCAAATAAATCATCACATCGGCGATTTCCTCTTCGACCCTCGCATAGTCGGTTGGGTTCTCGGCAAGACGGCGGGATTCCTCCTCCTTTAGCCATTGGAAGGGTTCCAGCAGCTCCGCCGCTTCCACCGCAAGTGCGGTGGCAATGTTCTTGGGACTGTGGAATTGCTCCCATTCGCGCTCTTGGGCGAACTCCCGCAGCCTTTTTTGCACTGACTTGATATCCATGAACGACTCCATATATCGAGCGTATGTTTTTTTATTTGCCCGGAATAGGCGAGAATATGCACCTATGGTAAAGAATCCAATGAGTGGCGGAATGCTTGTGCAATGCGACAACCCAAGCCCGCCCTTATTATCCCTAAAAATTGTTCGTGCGTGAGGGTTAAAAACGTGGATAGTTTGATTAAAGACCTACAAAAGACCATTGAGGCTCTGGAAACCCTAAGCGATAGGCCGGCGACGGCGGGGGAACACATCGACGAACTGCTCGACCAATTGTTCCAGCAGAAGATCGATTTAGTGAATGCCCCAGTGAATGTTTCTTCCCAGCCGTTTCAACAGGCTTCCCAGGCCATGAAACAGGCCGCAAGCAAGGCTGCCCGAGCTGTCAAGGAGCCGGCGCGGGCCGATGAGATGACCAAGGCGGTTGCCGATGCCATCACCCTGCTGGCAAACCTTCTGGACGGCATGCCCCCCATTAGTTGAAGAGGCTGACAGGTGAGGATTCTGTTGATTGATGCCGATGCTTCCTCGGCGTGGCAGGCTGTCGCGAGACGTGCGGAATGAAAGACGGCCCCTGCCCTTGCGGATCATCGGGGATGTTTCCCGAATGCTGCGGACCCATCCTGTCGGGTAAGCGCCGTGCCGGGACTGCATTGGTTCTGATGCGTTCGCGCTATACGGCTTACTGCCTACGGGACGGGGATTACTTGCGGAATACATGGCATCGTCATACCCGGCCCGGTACACTGGATTTTTATGGCGATGACACCGAATGGTTGGGACTGGAAGTCATGCGCCAAGAGGCAGGCGGTGCGGAGGATGCCGAGGGGGTTGTGGAGTTTGTCGCACTGCATCGGCAAGGCGGTGTAGTGCGGCGTTTTCGTGAGTGTAGCCGTTTTGTCAAGGAATCGGGGGAGTGGCTCTATCTGGATGGGGCTGTCCAGAACGAACCGAAGCCGGGCCGTAACGATCCCTGTTGGTGCGGCAGTGGGAGGAAATACAAGAAATGTTGTGGGTAGCCGTTAACACGCCCACTAGGAGTAGTGTAAGTAGTTGACCGAAAATGTTTTAACCCCTGTAGGGGGGGCGATTGTCCCGGTTGAGCCGCCCCTACGATTGTGGAAAATGTAAAAAAACTTATGAACACCTGCTTATGAATCAATCAAAGTATGAACGTTGCCCTCCCATCGGCGCGGAAGTCTACGAACGCCTAAGCGCCAGGGTGGGGCGTTGCCACGTCGACCTGCGGCTCGGGATCGAGCATGACCGGGAGACGCGGGTTTTTGGCCAAGGCCGCAGCTTTTTTCACATCGAAAACTGGTATTCCATCCACGGCCTCATCCGCCATGCGCTAAGGCTATGCCTGCTGCATGGACGGGGTCAAAGCAATGCACGGCGCATTCGGGTTTGTCACAATGAATTTGTGTTTGAACGCCTGCCCGAAGCCTTCGATGGCTTCAAGCTGCTCCACATCAGCGACCTGCACTTGGATATCGCCGACGGGATGGCCGAGGCACACATTGATGCCGTGCAGCGGGCGGGGGCTTATGACGTGTGCGTGATGACCGGCGATTACCGGAACAAGACGTTTGGACCTTACCGGCGCGCACTGGAGGCGATGGGCCGGGTTTGCGAACAAATCCCCGTCCCAATATATGCCGTTTTGGGCAATCACGACACCATACGGATGGCTTCCGGCCTGGAAGACTTGGGGGTGCGGATGTTGCTGAACGAGGCGATGCCTATCACCAAGGGCACAGCCGTGATCTGGCTGGCCGGGATAGATGATCCCCATTATTTCCGCGCCGACAATTTGGAGAAGGCGACAGACCCGATTCCAGCCGATGCGGTATCGATCCTGTTGTCCCATTCCCCGGAAGTCTACCGACAGGCCACCTATGCGCGTTTTGATGCGATGTTATGCGGGCATACCCACGGTGGCCAAATCTGCCTGCCCGGCGGCATCCCCGTCATGCTCAACGCCAACGCACCTCGCGCCTTATGCAATGGCCCTTGGGCCTACCATGGCCTGCAAGGGTATACTTCGGTAGGTTCCGGGTCGTGCATTGTCGATGTGCGCCTGAATTGCCTGCCGGAAATCACCGTGCATACCTTGCGCAGGGGTAGCCCTGCCGGATAACCGAATTAGCGGATGTTAAACAGCGAGAGTGTCAATAGGGCTGTTTGCGGATATTGAGCCGATAAAGAACCCTTGAGATTGCCAGCTCCATTACAAAAAATGCAGCGGTAAGCCAAAGCACATGGAAATAACTTAGGTGCAGTCCCGCTTTTAGCCATAGCAAGGGGAAAAGTGCCTCAGGAATTTGATCCAATCCCAATGCCATGCCACTGGACGGGATGCCCAGCCTACGTTTGACAAAGCTGGAAAACAGATCCCCGGCCATTGCCAGCGACCCGACCACCAAGCCAATGAGGGTTCCCATGCCCAGCAAATAGGCGGCGGTAGTGCTGGCTAGCAAGGCACCCGCTATTCCCCGCCAAGTCTTTGAAGGCCCAAAGACGGGTTGCCGGCCTGGCCAAACCCAGCCAAAGTCCACTGGCCAGTCAAACCGCCTGTCCAGCAACTTGTGCAGAATGATTGGCGCACCGTTGGCGACGGACAGCAGTAGCAAAATTTTAAATGAAAGCACGGGTAAGCCCTCCTAACAGTGCCAAACTTACGGGCCGAAGAAATAAAATTGATTTATATCCCATGGCATGATGACTTATGATACTTTGCCGAAACAATAAAACGATATGCGCAAGTGGCGCTATTTTTCTTATCCTGTGGTGTTGGGGTGAAAGTTTAACACTCCATGGCTTTAATTTTACCGGAGACGCTGATGTACGGCATGGTCAATAAAGCGGTTGAGGAAATGGTCGTAAGCCGATTTGGCGCGGAGGTTTGGGAAAAGGTTAAGGCAAGGGCCGATGTCGAAGAAGAGGTATTCATTAGCAATGAAGCCTATCCCGATGACCTCACCTACCGTCTCGTCGGGGCTGCATCAGCAGAACTCGGGTTGAACCCCGACGAAGTTTTGGAGGCTTTCGGCATCCACTGGATTCTCCACACCGCCCGTGAAGGTTACGGCGACCTGCTGGCTGCTGCGGGATCGACATTTCCAGAGTTCCTGCTCTCCTTGCCGTCCTTTCACACGCGTTTAACCCTCATGTTTCCGGAGCTATCGCCGCCGATATTCAATGTGACCGAACTGGATGTCAATTCGCTGCATTTGCACTATATCTCCACCCGCCCTGGTTTGATGTCGTTTGTGATTGGGATTCTAAAGGGACTGGGTACGATGTTCGACACCGAAATAGCCATCACCGTCCTTAAATCGCATACCCAAGGTGACGACCATGAGGTCTTCCTAATCAATTGGTAGTTCCCTGGCGACACCCCATGAGTAATGCCCCACATATTGGCCTTGCGCCCAACCACTTTGCCGAGGCGTTCCCGTTTCACCTTGCTTTTGACCGGTCTTTCGTCATCGGTCAAGTCGGGCGTGCCTTGTCAATACTTTGTCCCGACCTATTGGAAGGCTCGTATTTTTTCGATCATTTCCGCATCGAACGGCCACCTGCCGTTCCCAATGATTTTGATGCTTTGAGCGAATACCAGCAACAACTATTCGTGATTAACGTCATGCACAAGGAGGTGAAACTACGCGGCCAGATGATGTATGTCCAGGAAAGTGAAACCATGCTTTTCCTTGGGTCCCCTTGGCTGACCGAACCGGGGCAGATTGGCCGACTGGGCCTCACTTTCGGCGACTTTGCCCTGCATGATGCGGTGATTGATCTCCTCCAAGTCATGCAGGCCCAAAACACGGCGTTGGCCGATACCCGAAAGCTGGCCGACCGGTTGTCGTTCCAGCGTACTGAACTGCGGGAAGCCAATGCGGCCTTGAAAGCTGAAATTGCCGTCCGCCAACAGACCGAAGAGGAGCTCCACGAACGTGAGGATACCTTCCAGATGCTGCTCGAATCCGCCTCGGAGGGGATCGTCATCGTCTCCGAGCAGGGGGTCATTGAAATGGTCAATGCCCGCCTCCTCAGCATGTTCGGCCATGCCCGCGAGGAGATGATGGGACAGACGATTGAACTGCTCCTTCCCCAACGATTGGCTGAACGCCATGCAGAGCGCCGTGCAGGCTTTGTGGGGCAACCAAGAAACCGTCCCATGGGTGTCAGCTTGGGACTTTTCGGGCGGCACAAGAATGGCGGGGAATTTCCTGTAGACATCAGCTTAAGCCATGTGCATACCCGCCAAGGCCTGCGAGTGATGGGTTTTGTATCCGACATCACCGAACGCAGGCGCATCGAAGGGGCATTGGCGCAGGCCCGGGACCAGGCCTTGGAGTCCTCGCGCCTGAAGTCCGAATTCCTTGCCACCATGAGCCATGAAATACGCACTCCGATGAACAGTATCATCGGCATAACCGATCTGCTCATGGAAACTGGCTTGGAGGGTGAGCAGATAAAACTTGCCGCTCTTGTTCAAGAGTCTGGCAAGGCACTGCTGAATATCATCAACGATATTCTGGATACGTCCAAGATCGAGGCGGGGAAACTACAGTTGGAATGGATCGACTTTGACCTTAGGTCGGAAATTGAAGTCGTCACCGCCATGATGCATCCCAAAGCCCGAGAAAAAGAACTCCCATTGACGGTCTACGTGGAACCCGGCGTGCCTACCCGCTTGCATGGTGATCCCGGGCGATTGCGGCAGATTCTCCTTAACCTCCTCAGCAATGCGATAAAGTTCACCAGCCAAGGCGGAGTTTTTTTGCATGTGGCGTTGGCAAGACCGGTAGACCAAAAGGCTGGGATTCGTTTCAGCGTGGAGGATACCGGCATTGGCATCCCGGCAGCCGTCATGGGGTCTCTCTTCCAAGCTTTCATGCAGGCCGACGGTTCCACTACTCGGAAATTCGGCGGCACCGGCCTCGGCCTGACCATCAGCAGGAATTTAGTGGAGTTGATGGGAGGGCAAATTGGCGTTGAAAGTAAAGAGGGTGCGGGTTCCACCTTTTGGTTCGTGTTGCCAGGCAATGTTGCCGCCGAAGCAGTCGCGCCCACGCCCATCCTCATGGCCCCGCCGGAAAAGGCACTGGATTTTCCTGCCACAACCCAGAATGCCCCGCCAACAATCCTCCTGGTCGAAGACAATGACTTAAACACTTTAATTGCCATTAAAATGCTGGAACGGTTGGGTTACACAGCCGATCGTGCCGTAAATGGCCGTGAAGCGGTCAATGCCATCCGGCACAAGCCCTACACACTGATTCTGATGGACTGCCAGATGCCCGAGATGGACGGTTTTGACGCAACCCGTGCCATCCGCTGCTTGGAAAAAGAAAGCGGGGGGCATGTGTTCATCATAGCGATGACTGCCAACGCCATGGTGGAAGACCGGGAGAAGTGCCTGACCGCAGGCATGGACGATTACCTTAGCAAACCAGTGGATCGTCAAAGTTTGAGTGCGGTACTGGAGCGGTGGCTTGCCAAAGCCTAGCTTCACCGCGCCCGCCTCGACGCGCACTGTTGTCAACGCCATGAAGGAATCAAGCTGCCGTTACGACTGGGCCTACATCCGCCGCACCGCACTCGGGCATAAAGGCAAACTGGTGAAGGCCAATGTCATCGCCATTTTCGCCACCCTTGCCTCCGTGCCGATCCCCTTATTGATGCCGCTATTGGTGGACGAAGTGCTGCTGGGACATCCTGGCGTCTCAGTGCAGTTTCTGAACAGCCTGACCCCGCCCGAATGGCACGAACCCTTGCTGTATATTCTTTCGGTGCTTGGGCTGACACTGTTGCTGCGCCTAATCAGCATCTTGCTCAGCGTTTGGCAAACCCAACAGTTTACTTTGGTGTCCAAGGACATCACCTTCCGCATCCGCTCGGCGCTGATTCGGCGGCTTGAACGGATATCAATGGCCGAGTATGAGGGTTTGGGCAGTGGCAAGGTCATCACCCACTTAGTCACCGACCTGGAAACCATCGATGCCTTCATCGGCGGGGCGGTGGCGAGGTTGCTCGTTGCCGTGCTGTCCATTATCGGCGTCGCCGCCATTCTGCTGTGGATGCACTGGCAATTGGCCTTGTTCATCTTGCTTCTGAACCCGGTGGTGATTTATTTGACGGGAGTGATGGGCAAACGGGTGAAGCATCTGAAGCAGCAGGAAAACTCTGCCATGGAAGCATTTCAACAGGCTTTGGGCGAAACTTTGGAGGCCATCCACCAAATTCGCGCCGCCAACCGGGAAAAGCATTACTTAGGGCGCTTACTGGATCAGGCGCGGAGCGTGAGCGAGAGCGCGGCGGCGTTTTCCTGGAAATCAGATGCCGCCAACCGCTTCAGCTTCACGATATTCTTGGGCGGTGTCGAAATATTCCGCGCCGTCGCCATGTTCATGGTGATTTATTCCGGCTTGAGCATCGGTCAGATGATGGCAGTGTTCAGTTATTTATGGTTTATGATGGTTCCCGTCCAAGAAGTGCTTAACATTCAGTATGCCTTTTCCGGGGCTAAAGGCGCTTTGGAGCGGATCAACCGCTTGCTGGAGCTGAAACTTGAGCCCCGCTACCCGCATAAGACCGACCCTTTCACCGGGAAACGCACGGTGGGTGTCGCCGTCGAAGATTTGTATTTTTCTTACCCCAACGGTTCCGAGGTATTGCAAGGTGTCAGCTTGGACATTCAGCCGGGCGAAAAGATTGGCATCGTCGGGGCCAGCGGCGGCGGCAAATCCACGCTGATTCAAGCATTGATCGGGCTTTACCCGCCCAGCGCGGGAATGATTTACTTCGATGGCGTTCCAATGACGGACATCGGCCTGGATGTAGTGCGGGAAAATGTCGCGACAGTCTTGCAACACCCCGCCCTGTTCAATGACACGGTGCGCGCCAACCTGACCTTGGGCCGCGAAGCCGATGATGCCGCACTGTGGCGGGCTTTGGGCATTGCGCAACTGGAAGAGACCGTCAGGGACACCTCCGACGGTCTGGATACCCTGGTGGGGCGATCCGGCATGAGGCTTTCCGGCGGGCAGCGGCAGCGTTTGGCCATCGCCCGGATGATACTGGCGAATCCAAGCGTGGTGGTCTTTGACGAGGCGACCTCGGCCTTGGACAGCGAGACTGAAGCTAATCTGCATCAGGCTTTGCAGAAATTCCTCGTTGGCAGGACAACCATCATCGTCGCCCATCGCCTCAGCGCGATCCGCCATGCCGACCGGGTATTCGTGTTCGAGGACGGCATTATCAGCGAGCAGGGCGTGCATGAAGAATTGATGGCGCAAGGGGGCTTGTATGCGAGGCTATATGGGGGGCATTGAGGGGGCAATACTATTACACCTAGGTTCTAAGGCTATCTTGTGTCAAAATTACAATTGCACGGTCAATTGCTTTCGTGGGAGCGGTTTTTAACTGCGACAGATGACCGTGGCAGCGCTTGAAAAGCGCCCCACAACACCTATGAGCCAACCCAAATCACAATCCTAAAACCCGTGTCCTACGACCTCCACACCCATTCCACTGCCTCCGATGGCGCGTATGCTCCCGCCGAACTGGTCCGTCAAGCCCATGGCGCCGGGGTGACGCATCTGGCCTTGACTGACCACGATAGCACCGACGGGCTGATTGCGGCCCAGGCCGAAGCAAGCGAATGTGGCCTTACATTAATTCCCGCCGTGGAAATCTCCACCTCTTGGCATGGCAAATCGGTGCATATCGTCGGCCTTGCCATTGACCCGGACAAATCGGAATTGAAGCAAGGCTTGGCCCGCTTGCAATCCCAGCGCATGGCAAGGGCAGAGGAAATGGGCCGAAGTTTGGCAAAGAAGGGAATCGAGGGGGGCTTTGAGGCGGCGAGGGAACTGGCCGGGGGCGGCATGATTACCCGCACCCACTTCGCCCGGTTTCTTGCCAATCAAGGTTTGGCGGCCACGGTGCGGGCTGTGTTCGACCAGTATTTGGTACAGGGCAAACCCGGTTACGTCCATACCGAATGGGCAGGCTTGGAGGATGCCGTGGGTTGGATCAAAAGCGCGGGCGGCATCGCCGTGGTCGCCCATCCGCAGCGTTACAAACTCACCGGCAGTTGGTTGCGGCGCTTATTGAACGAGTTCAAGGAAGCCGGCGGTGAAGCGCTGGAGGTGGTCGCCGGGAACGCCAGTTTGGGTGACATCCAATCCTCCGCCACCGCCGCCCGCCGCCATGAACTACTGGCCTCGGTGGGATCGGATTTTCACAGCCCCGATAGTTGCTGGCTGAAATTGGGTCACCTGCAAGAATTGCCAAAGGACCTCACCCCGGTTTGGAGCCTTTGGAATGACTGATGCCATCACCCGTTGCGCGTGGTCCTGCCGGACTGAAGAAGAGCGGGATTATCACGACAAGGAGTGGGGCGTACCCCTGCATGATGATCGGAAGCTGTTTGAATTCATTGTGTTGGAAGGGGCGCAAGCGGGCTTGAGTTGGATCACCCTACTCAAAAAACGCGAAGCCTATCGTGTAGCTTTTGATGGTTTCATACCCGAAATCGTTGCGGGTTACGATCAGGCGAAAATTCAAGAACTGATGGAGAATCCAGGCATCGTCCGCAACCGCCTGAAAATCGAGTCCGCCGTAACCAACGCCCGTGGTTTTCTGACTATTCAAGAAGAATTCGGCAGTTTCGATGCGTATATGTGGCGTTTCGTCGATGGCAAACCCATCCAAAACGCTTGGCGCGATTACAGCGAAGCCCCGCCGAGAACCAAGGAATCGGAAGCGATGAGCAAAGACTTGCTCAAGCGTGGCTTTAAATTCGTAGGGCCGACCATTTGTTATGCCCACATGCAAGCAGTGGGCATGGTTAATGACCATGCGGTGGATTGTTTCCGCTGGCGGGAGTTAAGCAAGGGCCACGAAGTGCAAGGCTTGCCTTGCCCAGAAACAGCACAAGGCAAGCCTTGAACTCCTCCGGCATTTTTTGTTGTGTACCCAAGTGGATTAAACCATGCGGACAATGGATAAATCTCTTACAATCTTGTGCCAGCGGGCCAATCCCATGATAATGTGATCACTAGCCTACCGGCATCAAACCAAGCAAAGACACCCGCCTGTTTTGCGACATCCACCGAAACTTAGTGCATGAACCGGAAAAAACTCTTTCTAGCCGTCCAGCTATTGTTAGCAAGCCTACCGGTTGCAGCGATACAAATCGACCCCTTGCCGGAAAGGATTCGCCAGATGGCAATGGTATACGAGCATGGCCGGGGCGTGAAGCAGGACATGAAGCAAGCTTATCGTCTGTATTGCAAATCGGCCCTGATGGGAGATGCCATATCCGCCTATAACATCGGCTTTATGTATTTTAATGGGCGGGGATTGCCGCGCAACCTCGGTATGGCGGTATATTGGTTTAGAAAGGCCGCAGTGGCCGGCGATGCATTTTCCTGGCGCATGGCCTACCGTTTCCGCGACGTTGTTCCAGTGGAAGACCCTTCATGCCAAGAAGATGCAAAATTATCCACACCCGACATAAACCATGCCGAAGCCCCCAACCACAATCCCAACCGGGATATTGTCGCTGAATGGGTCAACCAGATCGCCCCCGTTTATTCGATTGACCCGGCCTTGGTAATGGCCGTGATCCAAGCTGAATCTGCCTACAACCCAGGGGCGTTATCCCCAAAGCACGCCCAAGGGTTGATGCAATTGATCCCTGCCACAGCAAAGCGCTTTGGTGTAAAGGATCCGTGGAACCCGATGGAGAATATCAAAGGGGGTGTCGCCTACCTAAGTTGGTTGTTGCGCCATTTTTCCGGCAACGTGGAATGGACGCTGGCTGCCTATAATGCCGGTGAAAATGCGGTGGACCGCCACCAAGGCGTGCCTCCCTACCAAGAAACCAAAGCCTACGTCAAAAAGATACTGGCCCATTACCCTAAAACCACCCATCCGATACCTCCGCTACCTTCGGAACACCCGACCGATGCCGGGTAAGGCCGATTTCGGTGTTAGCCGTAGGATGGGCCTGTCAGGGCAAAATGGGAATTGCCGACAAGTTGGGGGAAAACGAGTGGGGGGCTTGAATCATTCTGGTAGAATGCATGAGTCCATCCACCTGCCTGAACCCGCCATGACACAGCAAGTCCTGATCACCCTGACTGTCCCCCCTTCCGTAGAGGAAAGCGTGGTGGACTGGCTACTGCAATTCAATGACCACTCAGGCTTTACCAGCCAACGGGCGAACGGTCATTCCAGCCGTTTGGAAGGGCTAAACCTAGCCGAGCAGGTTGCAGGCAGGAAAGAACACGTTCGCTTTCAGATGCACATCCCGTCCGACGACCTCCCCAGGTTCATGGATGCACTCAGAAAAGATTTCGACGGCGTGGGTTTGCACTTTTGGGTTACCCCGCTCATGGAAGTGGGACACGTTTGACTTCCAGACTAGCCAATTGAAAAACCTAGTTTCCCAAGACGGCGAACTGTTTTATCTGGCCGATTTCCTCTCCCCGCCTGACGCCGTGGAATGTTTTGCGCGTCTTCGGGACGAATTGGATTGGCAGCAGGAAGTGGCCACCCTTGTCGGGCGGCGGGTTCCCGTCCCGCGTTTGGTCTGCTGGTACGGGGACGAGGGCGCGGTCTATCAGTATTCTGGCCTGACCCATTATCCGCAAGCGTGGACAGAAACCCTGTTTGGCCTTAAGCAATCCATGGAAAACGCCAGCGGCCACGGTTTCAATAGTGTGCTAGGCAATCTCTACCGCGACGGGCAGGACTCCATGGGCTGGCATGCCGACCGGGAAAAAGTGCTTGGGATTAATCCTTTCATCGCCTCGCTGAGCCTGGGCGCGGAAAGGCTGTTTAAGATGCGCCACAATAAAACCGGCGAAACACTGGATATCCCTCTCGCCAGCGGCAGTTTGTTGCTAATGGGGGGTTCCCTCCAGCACCATTGGCGGCATTGCGTACCGAAATCCCGGCAACCCCTATCGGCCCGGATTAACCTCACATTCCGCAACATCATCAACCAAGGGTTAAGTAACCGATGATTTCACACAAACGAACCTATACAAAACCATGAGCAAACGCTGGCAACAAAACTTCTCGCATAAACCTTCCCTGCTGACTGTTAGCCTGATGTGCCTCGGCTTGGCAGACCCTGTGCTGGCAGCCGATACCCATTGCACCAACCAGGAAACCATCGAATTCAATTGTTCAGCCGGAAAAAAAATAATCTCGGTATGCGCATCCAAGGATCTGTCGACGGCGAAGGGTTACATGCAATACCGTTTCGGAGCCAAAGGCACACCTGAAATTCAAGTGCCTGCCGTCCAGAATCATCCCAATCCCCTAGTGCAATCCGGCACACTTTCATTCTCCGGTGGCGGTGGCGCGTATTTGCGATTTCTGAAAGGGGACTTCCGCTATGTGGTTTACACCGCCACTGGCAAGGATTGGGGCAAGAAGGCGGGCGTTGCGGTGGAAGAAGGGGACAAATTGCTCGCCAACGTCAAATGCAAAGGTCCCGCACAAAGCGCAATCGGGCCGAAGTTGTTTGAACAGGCCGGACTGCCCGCCTCCGACAAAGCCTTCCAGTTGCCCTAAGGCCATGGGCAGCGCACAAGAACTCCTCTGCCAGGTCGATGAAGACGACCGCATCATCGGCCCCTGCCTTCGCGGTGAAGCACATAGGCTGGGGCTGCGACACCGTTCCGTGCACATCTTGGTTTTCAACCCTGAAGGCGAACTGTACCTGCAAAAACGTTCAAGCACCAAAGAGGTCAATCCCGGGCTTTGGGATACCTCCGCCGCCGGCCATGTGGACTTTGGCGAGAGCTACGACGATAGCGCCCGGCGCGAATTGGCGGAGGAATTAGGCATTGAAATTGAGTCCACCGAAATCTTAAAGCCGCTATTCAAGCTGGAAGCCAGCGCGGACACCGGTTGGGAATTCGTCCAAGTCTACCAACTGACCCATAGCGGGGAATTGCGCCCTGAACCGACGGAAATCATAGAAGGCCGCTGGTTCGGCTTGACTGAATTGGAAAACTGGATCATACGCGGCGGCGATGGCATCACGATATCCTTCCAAATCTTGTGGTCGCGGTTTTGCGGCATTTGAGTTCGGGACTTAAGGGATAAGGCGAAATCCGACGGGATGCCCTTTGCATGCCGAACATAAAATCAACATCACCCGGAGATTCCCAACATGACCGCCTGTTTTGCCAAGCCACGCCTCCGCAACTTAAGCGTGTTCCCCAAGACGCAGCCGATTACTTTCCGCCCTAGCCGTTTGGCCCAGGCCATTCGCCTAGGTCTTGCCCTAGTCGCAGTTAATTCAGTCCTCCCTGCGCAGGCTGTCATTAACTGCCCAGTCCAATCGCCTCAGACTATAACGGGTGCCGAAACCTTGAACTCGGCCTGTGACTTAGAGGGTGGGGGTAGCATCAATGTGCAGGGTGGGGGCAGCATCGCCATCACCAATACCGGCGCAATGACAGGCTCCGGCATGCTGAACAATTCTGGCGCACTCAATATCGAGGCGGGTGGCCGGTTAATCAGCTACTCTGGTGACATCAACAATGCCGGTAGCCTCGTCAATGAGGGCGGCTTGGGAACCTATAAAGGCACGATAAGCAATACCGGAACCTTGACCAACAATTACGCGCTGGCAAATTCGTATGGTTCGTTAACAAATCACACGGGAGCCACACTGACGAATAATGGACTGCTTTACAATGACAAAAATGCCGGGATGGTGAATCAAGCGGGTGCTATTCTAACCAACAACGGGGTATTGACCAATTATAGTAGTTCGCTAAGCAATGCGGGCGGGCTAACCAATCAGACAGGAGGGTATCTGACCAATGATGGCAGTTCCAGCCTGACCAACACGGGTTCATTGGAAAACTCAGGCACTTTGGACAATGCAGGGTATATGGACAATGTTGGGACACTGACCAACCAAGCGGGAGGGACGCTAACGAATACCGGTGCCATTTTCAATGAGTCAGGGGGTACGCTCGCCAACAAGGCGGGTGCCATCGTCAACAATCACTACGGGATATACAACTATTCGGGCGCCACTTTCACCAATGCAGGGACAATCAACAACGTATCTCGCGGTGATATAATCAACTTCTTCGGTGCCACTTTCACCAATACGGGTATCTTGAACACCGGCACATTGAACAATCAAACGTACTCTGGAACAGTGTACACTGAAGGCATGCTGACCAATGATGGCACGCTTGACAATGTCGCCACGGTCGTAATCGACACCCCTGGAAGCATTGAAGGCGCGGGCACTTTCACCCAGACCAGCGGGATCACAAAAGTAAACGGCCTACTGCAACAGCCTGTGGTTGACATTCAAGGCGGCGATCTCCTCGGTGAAGGCACGATATTGGGTTCCATCACCCTCGGCAGTGCTGCGAAGCTTAATCCCGGCTTCGGTTTCGGCAAACTCACAGTGGACGGCGGCATCGTTTTCAACGGTTCGCTGCTTGTCGACATTGCGGGTATTGCTGCGGACAAGTATGATTTGCTGGATGCCTATGGCGGGGAGGTCAATTTCGGTGTCGGCAGCCTCATCGCCATCAACCTAGACAGTTTATTCGCCCCTGAGGGTGGCATGGCGTGGGACTTCCTGCTGTCCGACAACCCCTTCCTTGGATTGAACAACGCCAAGTATCAAGTCAACGGGCTGAATTCGTCCATGGACTACATGATTCGGGAAGTCGAAAGAGACGGACGCCATGCGCTGGAATTTACCGTGCCTGAACCCGGCAGCCTTGCGCTTTTCGGCCTCGGGGGGCTACTGATGATGCGTAGGCGAAGCAGCCAGGCAATTTAACGTTTGGGGATGAATGTGGATCGGGAAACTTTATGGCATGGATGCCGGTGCATGGGAATCAGCCAAATCAACATCTTTTGCTGGAAACAATGATTGTACTCGACCGACTGGCCTGCAATCGTTTAACATCCCTAACGATCAAACTTACCTCGTCCGTGCGGGCCGAAACTGCCTTAGGAACCCACACCCGCCAGCCTTTTTGGACGGATCGCCAATCGAAACTTTACAGGAGACACGCAAAACCATGTTCATCGTCCGTCTCGCCTTTCTCGTACTTTTGCCGGTCAATGGCTGGGCCAGTGAAGCGGGCACAAAATTGCCTATTGATCTGACCCAGCACTGGATCGGCTTTGCCTCCATGGCTGTCTTTTTCGTTGCCTATGTGTTGGCGATGATGGAAGAATCCACCATGCTGCGCAAGTCCAAGCCCATGGTCTTTGCCGCCAGCTTAATTTGGGTATTAATCGCTTCCCATTATGTCTCCCACGGTCTTGAAGAGGAGTCCGGGCGCGCCTTCCGGGCTACCCTGGAAGGCTACGCGGAACTGTTCCTGTTCATCTTGGTGTCGATGACTTACCTCAATGCGATGGAACAGCGGGGAGTGTTCGACAATCTTCGCATTTGGCTGCTTAGCAAGGGCTTTGGCTACCGGAAACTGTTCTGGATCACCGGGATTCAGTCTTTCTTTCTGTCTTCGATGTTCAACAACCTGACCACCGCTTTGCTGATGGGGGCCGTGGTGATGGCCATGGCCAAGGACAACCGGCGGTTCATTTCCATCGCCTGCGTGAACATCGTGGTCGCCACCAATGCGGGCGGGTCTTTCAGCCCGTTCGGGGACATAACCACGCTACTGGTGTGGCAGAAGGGTGTGGTCCCGTTCGCCCATTTCTTCAGCCTACTGCTCCCCTCCCTCGTCAATTTTCTGGTTCCCGCCGCCATCATGCACTTTTGGGTGCCGAAGGAGTTTCCCAAGTCGGCGGGTGAACCCCGACCGTTGCAGCATGGGGCTTTGGGTATCATCGTCATGTTCTTGCTGACCATCGTCACTTCGGTGTGCTTCGAGAATTTCTTAGGGCTTCCGCCCGCCGCCGGTATGTTGGCCGGACTCACCTACCTTAGTTTTTACTTTTTCTACCTCTACAAGGTGCGTGTCGGCGACCATCATCGTTTTAAGGGCTTGGTCAAGGAGACAAAGGATGCGATGGCAAGGCAGGCTGTGGCTTCACCTTTCCAAGTGGTCGAAACCAAACAACACTTCGATGTTTTTCACAGTGTGGCCCATTTGGAGTGGGACACGCTGCTGTACTTCTACGGTGTCATGGTGGGCGTTGGGGGCTTGAGTTTCATCGGCTACCTGACGCTGGCATCAAAGTATCTCTACACCGACCTTAACCCCACCTTCGCCAATATTCTGGTGGGCATCGTTTCGGCTTTCATCGACAACGGCACGATCATGTACGCCGTGTTGACGATGGCCCCGAAGATTTCGGAAGGGCAATGGCTACTGGTGACACTGACTGCCGGGGTGGGCGGAAGCCTGTTGGCGATTGGCTCGGCTGCGGGCGTGGGGCTTTTGGGCCAGACTAAAGGCGCTTACTCATTTGTCTCGCATTTGAAATGGACACCCGTCATTGCCTTGGGGTTTGCTGCCAGCATCTTCACGCATTTCCTGATTAATGGCCGTTTCTTCTGAGCATCACGGATTCGGTGCATTACGCCATTCCAATTTTAGTTTTTTTCTGCTTGCCCGTTTTTGCGCCACCCTTGCCGTGCAAATGCAAGGCGTGGCGGTGGGCTGGCAGGTCTACTCCCTATCCGGCAATCCACTTGATTTGGGATTGATCGGGCTGGCGCAATTCCTGCCCTTTTCCATCTTAGTTTTGGTCGCCGGGCAACTTGCCGACCGCGCCGACCGCAGGGCCATCCTGTTTCTGTGTTACGCGGTGGAATGCTTGTGCGGAATCCTTTTGCTCAGTTTCACCGCGACCGGGCAACAGGCGGTTTGGCCGGTGTTCGCGGTGATGGCGCTGTATGGCTCGGCGCGGGCTTTCATGATGCCCACAGCCCAAGCCATGATGCCCAACTTGGTGCCGCCGGAAGTTTTCGCCAACGCGGTGGCACTGAATTCCTCCAGTTTTCAGATCGCCATCCTCACCGGGCCTGCCGTGGGTGGGTTGCTTTATATGCTTGCGCCTGAGGTGGTGTACTTCACCGTTGCCAGCTTGTTGCTGATCTCTCAGGTTTTGCTGTTATTCGTCCGCGTCGAACGGCGGGCGGCGAGCAGTAGCCCGGCTTCGTGGCGCACTTTCGTGGAAGGCTTGCATTTCGTCTGGGGCAAACCTGTCGTGCTGGGGGCGATTTCTTTGGATTTGTTCGCCGTGCTGTTTGGCGGGGCGACCGCGTTGTTGCCCGCCGTCGCCAGTGACATTTTACAGGTGGGTCCGGCCGAACTTGGCCTGCTGCGCACTGCCCCTGGCCTGGGCGCGGCCCTGACCGCATTGACGCTGGCATTTTTCCCCATTTCACGCCGGGTCGGGCGCTGGATGTTCGATGGCGTCGCCTTGTTCGGCGTGGCCACGATCCTGTTCGGCCTGTCGGAAAATCTTTATCTGTCTCTCGCCGCCCTGGCACTTCTTGGGGGCGGCGATATGGTCAGCGTGTACATCCGGCAAATGTTGGTCCAGTTGGAAACCCCGGATGCGATCCGTGGCCGGGTCAGCGCGGTGAACTCGGTGTTCATCGGTGCATCGAACGAACTGGGCGAATTCGAATCCGGGCTGGCGGCAGCCTGGTTGGGTGTCGCGCCCTCCATCATCGCCGGTGGGTTTGCCACCGTGGTGGTCGCCCTGTTCTGGGTGCGAGGTTTTCCCGCCCTGCGATCCATGGACTATTTTCCCCATCCAAGGCGTTGAGCCATGGAATGCGGCGACAAGTCGCCGCATTCCAAGCCCCCAGGCTATTCGATGATGACCGAATCCCCGCGACGTACCAAGCCGGTGGACATCACTCTGGCGTACACGCCAATGCTCGGGAGCGCCTTGCCGGCAAATGGCACATGCACCCGGTTTTGCGCTATGCCCTTGCTGAAAATGCCGTTGTCTTTCGGCAAGTCGCCTTGGGCAAGCGTGGGCATGACGCAACGCGGGCAAGGGTCGGTGATATGCACCCGGACTGACTCGCCGATGCGTATGGTTTTGCCTACCCAGTCGTTTTCGACGAAACCTTCCAAGCCGGTGGTGTCGATCACCACGTTCGGGCGGAAGCGCCTGACCTCGAAGCGCCCTTGCGGATACAATCCGCGCAATTGATCGATGGTACTGGTTGTCAAAATATGCAGGGTGGAATAATCGAAAAACGTGCCGACCGGTGCGTCGCCGGCCATGGCAGCACGAATGACCTCGTTGTCCTTTCCTTCGTTGTCGGGGCAATACTCCTCCAGAACGGGCGATTCCGGCGCGGATACTTGCAGCGACACAGAACGCGACAAGGCGGCAGACAATACCGCGTCCACATCGGCCTGGTCACTGCGGACGGTTTTACCGGAGGGAAGGGTGATCCAAACCGCTGGCAAGGTCCCATCCTCCGGCGGGGTTGCATAAGCGGCGCGGTAGGCAAAAAAATCAGGCCACTTTTTGGGGTTCTTGGCACTGACGACCTGCCCGGTTTCAACGTCCAACAAAGCGAAGGCGCGGTCGCCAACGACTCCTAGATTATTGATTTCAGAGGCGTTGAGCTCTTCGCCCAGCATCGACTTGACCGGATAACGCCACAGCGTGGAAACGGAAATTGATGAAGATTCTGACATGTTGGCTTACCTTTTGTTTGGTTTATTGTGAATGCCATTTTTTATGAGGAGCATATTACCGGTTTTGGGCAAGGAGGTAAACGCTGCTGCCTTTAGTTCGTTTAAAAATGTGGCTATTGTGTCTATAATGGACAAAAGAGCCGGGATATGATGAGTGGGTGCAAGCCAAAGTTGGCAATACTTTGAAAAACCTCAACTCAGGCAAAACCTCACTGAGCGAACATGACCCCGTAATGGAACGGGTTTGGCAGCGGGTGTTTGACAAAACCAAATCAATTTCCGCGTAAGCTTCCTCTTGCGCCCTTCAAATTGTAATGTTCCGAATCTATTGGACAGAAGAAGCCGAAAAGGACTTTGAATCCATTCTGTCGTATTATCTCGAAAATGCCAGCTTTCGAGTCGCTGAATTGGTCTATGCAAGAATCAAGGAACAAGTCGAAACACTAAAAACATTCCCCGAATGAACTCGTATTGGAAGAGTTTCGGGAACTATAGAGCATGTTTTTCACAAACTTCCCTATATTGCGATTGTAAACATCGACAACGATACGGTATCTATCTTGAATATTGTCCATTCTGCGAGAAAATATCCGTCAGATTCCTGAGTTTAAAATCCCACCGTATGCCGGAAATGCCCGTAAGTAGGCTTATTTTGCGCTGGTTCCCAAGCTCCAGCTTCAAAGCCATTAACTTAAGGATTCTCGGAGCGCCAAGCCCCAGCTTGGCCTTGGGTTGGCCGACGCCAAGCTGGGGCTTGGCGCTCCATCAATGTCCGTTTTCGCATTCGAGGCAAAGCTCGGCTTTCTTAACTTAATGGCTTTGAAGCTCCAGCTTGGGAACCCCGGCCTTACAAGCTCTGGCTTGCCTTATCTTGGGAAGCTGGAGCTTCCTAAGCCGCATTCCCAAGCAGGAGCTTGGGAACGAGCAAACTTCTCGCTTGCCAATCTGGAACGGAAGGCTAGGCGGCTCTTGAAATTAATGCCATTGTCTCATTATCGACTTGCTGTAGAGCTTTTTGAATATGACTTACTTCGTTTTCATCGAAAAGTGCCTCTCCACACTGGGTGCATACCCAAGCAGGGATGGCTTCCCATGTAATATGATATCCTTTTCGATCCACACTAAACGGCGCAGTCCCTCTAATTAACTTACCTTTACAATAAAGACATTCCATTTTATTTCCTCGTTTTAAAGTCTGATGACCATTGATCTGCCGATGGCAAGTATGCTGTTATTACAGCTAGATATTCGGCTTTGGGGGCGCAAACGACATGTATGGTGCGATTTTGTGTTGCATGCAAAACTAAGCAACTTTCACCGCGTTGATCGTCGGGATATTCTTCAATTATTTCACCCGATAGCACAGCTTCCCGCACTTCGTCGGTAGTGATCATTCTATCAGGACGCGACATCTGTTTGATCGCGTGGGGCAAGAAAAGTATTTTATGATTCGCTGCCGTGGCTATTTTTTGTTTCATGTTTCATGTTTGAGCTGGTTCCCAAGCTCCAGCTTGGGAACCCCGGCCTTACAAGCTCTTGCTTGCCTTATCCTGGGAAGCTGGAGCTTCCCAAACCGCATTCCCAAGCGGGAACTTCACTGCCATTAAGTTAAGACCGACTCGGTTTTAAAAACCGAGTCGGTCTAGCCGTAGATGAAAAATGCGTTGCCGTAGCCCGGATGAAGCCCTTCGGGCGCAATCCGGGTTTTGCGTGGCACCCCGGATTGCGCCGCAGGGCGGCTCCATCCGGGCTACATTTGCTAACTTAATGGCATTGAAGCAGGAGCTTTGGAACGAGCAAAAACGTTTTGTGCCATATCGGATGCCGTGACTTCGCATAAAACGTTAGCGACGGGGTTACAAACCCCGTCGCGCCCATTTCGCATACCCCGGCCCGCTTCGTTGGGAACGAGCAAACCTATCCGGCTATTGCGTCTTAGCGCCTTCATTAGTATTCCCACGAAACATTGTAGTACATATGATTATCAATGTGATTGTCGTTATAAAATGGCAGTGCGTTCGGATTATCTGAATTTAGAACAGAAAAGTAACCACATTCAATTTCATACCTTGAACTCAATAAATTTGCCAATTTCCTAGTCATTTCTTCACGCTGCCGAAGACTTCTTGAGTCCGAAAACTCGTATAAATTGACAAGATATTTACCAGAATCAGAAACGACAATACGGTCACTATGCAATAAAGTCCTTAAAAATTTTGATGTGTTATCCAAAATCCATAACCAACAGCCTCCGTATTCTCCATTCTCAGGTGGCGGAGACTCATTTTCTATTTGAGTTACAAATCTGGATAGTTCTTCTGACAGATGTTTTAATGCACACTGATCATATAAAAAGAATGGTTCAAGGTCAATTATCGATTTGGATATTGCGTCAGAGATTGCTTCAGGATTTATTAGTTGTGGTGCAGGAGGAAGTCTATCTGCCACCAAAATAAATTTGTATTGGGTATCACCAATGATGTTTCTATCTACTAGGGATAATATATCGTGAATAATCCAGCTTGCCTGTTTTTCATTCTTTACAACCACACCCATGTCATGGGTATCATATGTATAAAAATCAAGACCAGGTAGGCTTAAAATATCTTCTAATACTCCGTATTCCTCTAAGTAATTTTCAACCGAACTATAACTTCCTCGGTAAGGCCATCGCCACTCTCTCTCATGACTCCAGTCAATAGGTTTATTCGACGCTGGATTATATGTGACGTACCTATATTGTTCATTTTCTTGCAATATTCTTGCATCAATTATCCTAGCCTCGCCATTTTTTCCTGCAGGAGGTTGGTATTGCCTATCATCTAACCCATAGATAACCGGGTTTGCATTAATTTTATACAAGTCTTTTTTTTGAAAAACTAGGGCAAACTGACTCATAGTTTCACCGCGCATATATCTATATTCGCTAGATTCAAGAAATGCTGCTAACGGCATTTCTGTGAAGCATACAACAGGGCTTGAACCATAAATAGTTCGTCTATTATTGCGATATGACCATGTTGCCCATAGCCGACCACTTCTTACTGCACATCTGAGCATAAAAAGTGAAGAATATTTTGTGTCTTCGGCTATGTTTTCCCATCCCATATGTTCTGGAAATATAATTGAATTTGTACTTTCTAAATCAATGTCGCGAAAGAAGTGAATTAACCAATCCGACAAATCAAATCTAACTGAATTTGAAAACATATTTTAAATTGATCCGTGTAAACAGCCCAACTTTATGTTAAACATCAAACCTGATGCCTAACCCATATTGCAATTGATGCTTAACCCCCTAAAAACCCTCCAATCCATTGTTTTCATGAAAAACACTCCATACAGCCGTCTTTTCAGTGAGTCAAAAGCATCATCTTTAACCGGGCGGCTGTAGTTAAACGCAAACTCGACCGGATGAGGTGAATCATTCCACCGTTTAAGGTAATTTGCAAGCTTGGCCTGTGGGCAAGTGGGAATGGCAAAGCGTATTCCGCCGAATCTGCCTTCTTCCATGCGGTGCAATACTACTAACGCCCATTGCGCCTTGGAAGTGCGTCTTACCGCATCGGCTTATTTAGCTACAACAGCCAGCACAGCCGCAGGATTGGTTTGGGCAATGGCGAGCAAAGTCCTTGCCGCACCGCTAGGTTGTTTGCGCCCTTGCTCCCAGCCTTGAAGTGTGCGGACGGACACACCCAACAGCGCGGCAAACTGAGATTGCGAAAGTCCCGTTTTTGCTGTCCGCGAGGCTGATGATAACATCAATCCCATTGACACTAAAATGGGTTCCCGCGCAGGGGAGCGTGGGAACCGTCAAAGAATTTCCTGATTAGAAAGCTGTTTCAGCTTTTCGTCATTCCGGCATGGATCGCCGGAATCCAGATTGCAGGGATGCCCCGGACCCCGCCGTCCATGGAGCCTAGGTTCCGGCAGTCCATGCCGGAACGACGGTGTTTTGGGCTTGGCTGAAACAACTTGCTAATCAGGAGGAACTCAATACACCAACTGTTCTGTTGTAATTCCCAACGCCGCCGACGCTTTTTCCAGCGTGGCTTTGCGAGGTCGCTTGGCCGATTCGATCTGTGCATAACCGGCTTGAGTTATGCCCATGCGCTCAGCCATTTCGGCTTGGGTCAACATCAGGTATTCCCGCCAAGCTTGCAAAAGGCTAACCCCCTCCATGACATGCCTCCCAACGACGGTGTTTGGAATGGTTCCCGGTCGGACAGCACCTCGCAGCTTGATGAAATCGTCATAGGGAACCACCACATACGCTGGCTTGCCGTCACCGCCTAGGATGGTCTGGACGTTAGTAGGTGCGGTCATCACGTTTCTTTACCTCTTCAATGCTGATTATGTGGACATTGCCATCGAACTCGAAGAACACCCGGAAATCACCTACCCGCAAGCGATAGCTGTATTCATGGTTGGTCAGTTTTTTCACACCTTGGCAGTCTGGAAAATCAATCAGAGACTGCGTTTCCAGATAAATCTTTTGGCGCGTTATCCTATCTTTGATTTTTTCAAGCTGCCTGACCGCTTTGGGTTTCCAGTCAATCTCGTTCATGATGGATATTATAAGTATTTTATAAGATATATCAAGCTCAAATGCTGAACTAAAACCTCCCAAACCTCCACAATATCGCTGGCAATAACAGCAAATTGAGCAGTGTGGAGGAAGCTAGGCCGCCAACGATAATCGCCGCCATCGGCCCCATGATCTCCCTGCCCGGATTGTCGCTGTTTAAAGCGATGGGCAGCATGGCGAGTGCTGTCACCAAGGCGGTCATCAGTATTGAAGGCAGGCGCTCCCTCGCACCCTGCACCACTGTATCCAAGTTCCAGTCCTTGCCATCCACCTCGATCAAATACCGGAAATGGGAAATCAGCATAATCGCGTTACGGACGGTAATGCCGAACAGGGTGACAAAACCCACCATCGAGCCGACCGATAAAGTATCGCCGCCCAGCATTGCCCCAATGGCTCCGCCAACCAAGGCAAACGGCAGGTTAACAAGGGTAAGCAGGGTATTGCGCAAGCTGCCGATGGCAATGTAGGTCAGCAACAGGATGGCCACCCCGACCAGCAAGGCATGGGCGATCAATTCCCTCCGTGCCTCACCTTGCTCCACGGATGCGCCGGTGAACTCGGGATGCACACTTAAGGGAAAGTCGATTTCCCGCATGATCCGCTGCTCCAACTCGGCGAGGAACGAATCCAAGTCCCGGCCCGTGACGTTGCAGGTCACCGTCTGCACCCTCTGCCCGCCCCGGTGCAGAATATTGTATCGACCGGAAATTTGCTGGATGTCGGCCACTTCGCCCAAGGTGATCAGTGTGCCTTCAGGTGTGCGCAATGGCAATTCGGCGACACTTTCCAACTGGCGGCGATGTTCCGGGGCAAGGATTAGGGCGACATCGAAAAACTGGTTGTTTTCGTAAAACCTGCCGACGATGTGTCCGTCGTAAGCGGTCTGTAGGGCGTCTGCCGCCTCCATTGGCCTGATGCCAAAGCTCGCCAGCCGCTCGGATAGCAAACGGATTTGCAGCAGCGGCGCATTGGGCGGCGAGCGCAGTTGCACCTCCCCCGCGCCTTTGATTTGGCGGATAAGCCCGGCGATTTCCTGGGCCTTGGCATCGGCGGTCGCCAAGTCGCCGCCGTAGAGGTTCACTACCACCGGCGAGGTGTAGCCAGAGATGGTTTCGTCCACCCGCTCGGTGAGAAAGGTGTTTGCCTCGAAACCCAGGCCGGGGAAATCCTCCAATAATGCACGAAGTTGGTCAAGCACTGCCTGTTGCCCCCGTCCGTCCAAGCGCTTTAGCCGCACCTCGTATTCACTGTAATGACTGCCGTAGGTGTCGGCCCCGCGTTCTGCTCGACCGGCCCATTGCGAGACCGATTCCACGCCGGCAATCTTCAGAAACCGCCGCGTCAACTCCCCGCCCATGCGTAGAGATTCCTCCAGCGAGGTGCCGGGGGCTGCGCTGGTATGGATGATGTAATGGCCTTCGCGCAACTCCGGCAGGAAATCCCCCCCTAACTTGGGGGCGAAAAACAGCCCCGCCAATAAGGCCAAGGTGCTTAAACCCAGCGTCCTCAGCGGCGCATGGGCGGCACGCAGCAGCAAACCTTCGTAGAGGGGTTGGATGAGGCGGATTAAAGGGGGCTGGCCAGAGTGGTCGGCCCGGCGCGAGTCCCCCCCCAATAGCAGGAAACACAGGGCGGGTGTCACGGTCAGCGCGACCAGCAGCGACAAAAGGATGGCAAGTATGTAAGCCTGTCCGAGAGGGGCAAAAAGCCGTCCGGCCACACCGCCTAGGGTCAGCAACGGCGCAAACCCCAACGCCACGATGAAGCTGGCATAAACCACCGAACCACGCACTTCCATGGAGGCTTTGAACACGACGCGGGAGACTGCAAGCGGTTTGGGCTGGAGGCGGTTTTCCCGGAGTCTGCGGAAGATGTTTTCAGTGTCAATGATGGCATCGTCCACCACTTCACCCAAGGCAATCGCCAGGCCGCCGAGCACCATGATGTTCAGATTGATGCCCATGGCCAACAGGGCCACCATCGCACCCAGCAGGGATAGCGGAATCGCCAAGGCAGAAATAAAAGCGGTGCGGACATCGAAAAGAAACAGGTAAAGCACCGCGATGACCAGCAAGCCGCCGACCAGAAGATGCCCGCCAAGACTCTGGATTGATCGCTCGATATAATCGGCGGGCCGGAACAGGTGCGGGTTCAAACGGATGTCCTGCTTGCCGAGAATTTGGCGGAATTCTTCCAGCACCGCCTCGACTCGGCGGGAGACACCCAAGGTGTTCGCACCATATTGGCCAATGACCATCATCACGATGGCTGGTTCGCCCGCGATGGCTGCGGCCCCGATGGGCGGGCGGGCGGCATCAATGACCGTTGCCACATCGCCCAGCGTCAGGTTCACCCCGTCTTGCCGCGCCAGCACCACCTGCCGCAGGGTTTCCGCCGCAGCGGGAAGGCCAGCCAGTTGCAAACTGATACGCTGGTTCCCGTTCTCCACAAAACCGCCACCACGCATTCCCGTGGCCTGCCCGGCTGCGGCCAGCACTTCGGACAGGCTCAAACCATGGCGACGCAATGCATCCGGGTGCAACTGAATTTGCAATTGCCGGACTTCGCCACCGAACACGTTGACATCGGCCACGCCGGGAATGGCGAGGATGCGCGGCGACAAGGTCCAGTCCGCCAGGGTGCGCAATTCCATTAAGTTCCGGCTGGGCGAGGAAAGCCCCAGGGTCAGCACGGTGGCGGAGGAAGAGGACAGGGGCACCATCAACGGCGGGCCGATGCCGGGCGAAAATTGGCCCTGCAAGCTGGCGAGGCGTTCCCCCGCCCGTTGCCGATCCAAGTGGATGTCGGTGCCTTCCTCGAACACGACGGTGACCACCGACAAGCCCTGTAGGGACTCGGAGCGTATTGATTGCAGACCGATCAGCCCGGACAGGCTTTTTTCCACCGGCAAGGTGACCAGTGCCTCGACTTGCAAGGGGCTAAGGCCAGGGGCTTCAGTCTGTACGATCACCCGCTTGGCGGAGAATTCGGGAAAAATGTCCAGACTGGCCGTTCCCAGCCTCCAACTGCCATAGGCCAGCAATAACAGGGCAAGGGCGACCGCCACGCCAGGGCGTAGCACAGAGAGGCGTACCATTGCGGAGAGCATCAGTCGTCGTCGCTTTTGGGGGCGTTCTGCCGCTGCTCCTCGGACAGCAGCATTTGTCCGCCGCCGACCACCGCTTCTTCACCTGTGGCAAAGCCTTCGGCCACGAACCAGTTTTCGCCTTGTTCACGATGGACCCCCACCGGGCGGCGGACGAAGCCATCGCTGCCGGATTTAACAAACACCCAAGGCCGACCCTCATGCCAGACGATGGCGGACAGGGGAATAAGAACGCCTTGCGAGGCAATGTCTGATTGGGGTATCCAAGCATCCAGTCGCATCCCGGTACGCAAGCCTGTGGAGTTTGCCTCGAAAAACCAAGTTTCACCTTGGGTTGACTCCTCCGTTTTCGGTGCGGGCGCAAGCAACCGTGCCGGCCGGGATTTGCCCTGTTCACCGCTGGGGGCGATGGCGATGGCATGGTTTACCCCATGCAAAGATTGCCTGGCCGGCAGGGCAATCAACACCAAAACCAAAGAACGGTCCAACAGACTTTGAAACAGCCGCGATTCGGCTTCCACGGCCAGCCCGGACAATATTCCCCCCCAGCTTTGCAAGGCTTCCTCGCGGACTTCACGAATGTGCCGGCTAGCGGCTTCTTGACGCGCTTGGTCGGCGGCGAGTTGGGATTCAGCCTGGATCAAGTCACGGGTGGCGATGATGGATTCGCGATGAAGGGTTTCCAACCGGTCGTGATTTTTCCGCGCCACCCGCAAGGCCGCCAGGGCGATGGCCAGTTCGGACTGGGCGGAACGGTAGCGTGAGCGCAGTTCCAGCAACGGGCGGATGTCCAACACCCTTCCGTAAGCCAGTGATTCGACGCGCATGGAAGCCGCCGCCAGGGCTTTGGTTTTCAGGCCGCCAAGCCGTTGCCGCCCGGCGCTGAGCTTAAGAATGGCAAACCTAAGTTGTCCGTCGACATTGTCCGTGCCGGTTTTTGCCGGCAATGAATGCGGGGCTTGGCTGGATGCGGACGGGTGAATATCATCATCGTCGGCGGGTAGGTTCTGCCAAACCACGGAGATCGCCAACAGTGCCAGACTTAGCAGCGGGATTGAAAGCAGTCGGGCTTTACGCATTGCGAGATTAAATGTTAAATTCACAAAGGTTCCATGACCGCCGCGCCAAGTATGATTCAAATTGATGGGGGAAATGCAAGGTTTGCCTCGCGAGATCATTCGAAGTAGGCAAGGCAAACCTCACTGCCGTTAAGTTAGGGATTTTTCCGTTCGCCCTGAGCTTGTCGAAGGGTACACGGAAAAATCCAACTCATTGGAAGTTAAGCCGTTCATGGTTCGACAGGCTCACCACGAACGGCTTAACTTAATGGCAGTGAGGGCAAGCCTTGCAACTCCCGCATCACTTTATAATCGCACATTTGAATCACAGCCATATGGCGCAAGGGCGCACATTCGGTTATTCTGTTGCACTGAAAAAGGCGCATACCGCGCTAAGGCCCAATGACAGGCATTGTACCAATCATCGGACTAAACTTCAGACGAGGCTGCACATGTATTGTCGTTTTTGCGGAAAGGAAGTAAAAGAAAAATCCATTGTTTGTTCAGGTTGCGGACGTCCCGTCGACGAGCCAGGCAGCCTCTCGGCCACACCGGTGATGGGCTGGAGTTTGGGATTGTTACTGGCCTTGATGTTCGTCAGCGTGTTCTTCCCGCCCATTGGCTTGTATCTTGGAATCAAGGGCTTGTTCAGCGAGGCAACCAAGGTCAAGGCATCGGTGTTGTTGACGGTTGCCGTCTTCACGTCACTGCTGTGGGCCGCGTTGATCTTGGGCCTTTAATCCACGGGAGATTGGAATCCCGCCGTCCCAAGCGGAATTCCAAACCCCGGACAGTCTGCCATGGGTGAAGACCTTGTGGGGATGCGTGGAATCATTTTCCCCTCAAGCAATCTAGGGTTTCCTTGTCAAACTTGTTGCCCTGCCTCACGCAATCCTTGCGTGACCGCTTAAATGGCTCGTCTGCAACGGGCTGTTGTCCGGCCATTTCGGGAACGGTTGCTTGGTATTTCAGCACTAGGTTCCCTTTTTCCATCTGCATGTCCATCAACCCCAGGGCGCTCATGCCTAACAGCACGATCTCGTCCTGCATGGCGGGATTGATCGCAGCAGACACGTTGCGCATCTCAATCCGCCCCAGCGTCAGCGTGTCGATGGTCGTCAGGTGATGGACGACGATGCCGCCGCCCGTCTTGAAGGGCACTGGCGTACCCTTCTTCAAGCCAATCTGTTGGGCGATTTTTTCGGGCACCACCACCATTGTCGCCCCCGTGTCGGCCAAAAACCTGACTTTTTTGCCGTTGATGGAACCGAAACCGACGATGTTTCCGAAGCTATCCCTTTCCATAACGTATTCTGAGGTCGTAATGCTTGTTTCAAGCCGGGGTTGTGGCTGATTTTCCGGCGACTGAAGGGATCGGGTAGGGTTGTCCGTAACTAGGGCATCGGGTATTCTCATCTGCATTTCTGCCTTCGGCCTAGCTTGGCCAGGCTTTTCGTTGGGAGGCTCGGGCAGCGAAACGGATTGGCTAGCGTTGGCGGGACGGGAAGGCTGGACATTGCCCTTGCCGCGCAAACGTTCATACCCCAGCACGCTCAAAAATAGAAAGCCCACCGCCAATGCCAGCCGCACGGGCAAGCTTGACCAAGCGGAATGGCGCTCATGGCGAAAGCTGGAGTGGCTGCTTTTTTCCCGATAAAGATTTTTTGGTTCCACGATGACGACTCCTCTGGCCTAGGCGCATTTTTCAAGGGATGTTATCCCTATTGATGCCCGGTTGTCACAACAATTTGTCTCCCCCGCTGCAATGGCTTAATATGCGCTCTTCAACTTAACCAACACAGGAGAGAAAACACGATGAAAGACATCATTTTTAAAACCGGGGAAGCCACTGTATTTGCCGCCGAAGGCCAGTTTACCGATGCCATGCCGGAAATACTCATCGGCAGCGTGGACGGGCCGGTGGGCCAGGCATTCGCCAACATGATGGCACAGAACGCGGGCCACACCAGCATGTTTGCCATCCGCGCCTGCAATCAGATGGTCCGCCCGGCCACCATGATGGTGCCAAAAGTCACCATTAAGAACAGCGCGACCATTAATTTGCTCGGCGGCGTGGTGCAAGTCGCCACCGCTGATGCCGTGCTTGATTGCGTCATCGAAGGCATCATCCCGCGCAAGCAAGTGAACAATATCTGCATCATCAGCCTCATTTGGCTCGATCCGCAAGCCGTCAAAGACCCCAATCTGGACGAAAAGGACTTGTATCGGACCAACTACGAAGCCACCAAGCTCGCCATCAAGCGTGCCCTCAACGACGAGCCGACCCTCGACGAACTGATCGAGAACCGGCATAAGATCAAGCATGAGATGTTTGATCCGGAGGCTTGATAAACCGCCCATGAGTCAAGCTTTGTCTTTTACGTTGCGTCGTCGCGCCGTTGCGTGAGGCAAAAAAACTTTCCACACTAGGCCGTAGCCCGGATGGAGCCGCTTGCGGCGCAATCCGGGTTTTGTGTGGCCTCGTTCTCCCGGATTTCGCCGCAAGCGGCTCCATCCGGGCTACAACACTTGGATTATTAGCCGATTGGAAGCTCTGCAAATCTTTACAAACCCCTCAACCCATTGAACCTTTGGAGTGAATCTTATGTTGCATATCATCGAAAGAGTTCAACCCAATCCTATCAACTATACCGTCGTGATTACCTATTGCGGCAAGCAGATCATACAAGCCGATTTCAAGCCGATGATCGAACAAGGCGGCATTATGACGCCTTTCCGTGACCCTTCAGCGTTCGCGACAGTGCGCGTCGGTGCGCGTGGGCGCAGCTTGGTTTGGGGCGAAGACGTTGAGTTTTGCGCAGACGGGCTTTGGGAAAAGTTTGTGCAGATGGGACAGGCGGCGGCTTGATGCAAAATTGAATATAGTCTCTCTCTTCTCAGGTGCCGGTGGCCTCGATCTCGGTCTTGTCCAAGCGGGCCACAAAGTTATATGGGCCAATGATTCTGACCCTGATGCCGTTGCCACCTACCGAAACAATATCGGTCAACATATTCGCCTTGGCTCGATAGAAGAAATTTCTTCCTCAGAAATTCCAGATTGTGAAGTGGTGGTGGGAGGTTTTCCATGCCAAGGATTTTCTCAGGCAAATTTACTTCGGTTTGAAGAAGATGAACGCAATCGGCTGTATTTGGAATTTCTTCGGGTCGTCAGAAGCAAGCTTCCCCTGTATTTTATCGCCGAGAATGTGCGTGGAATACTTAGCTTGGCTGGTGGCCGGGCTATTGAAAAAATCGAAAATGACTTTGCTGCCAGTGGTTACCGTGTCAGCAAGCAGCTTTTTAATGTGGCGGACTATGGAGTTCCACAAAGTCGCTGGCGTGTCATCATAGTAGGCGCTCGGTGCGATCTTCATGCCAGCAAGGAATTCCAGTTTCCTCGGCAAACCCATGGCAACCCTGACAAGTGCAAATCTCTTGGACTCAAACCTTGGGTCAGCATTGGTGAGGCATTGGCAAGCATACCTGAACCTGATGAGCCGAATTCCTTACCCAATCATATCTTTTCAAAGTATAAAGTGACGAATAGAAATTTTACCGGGCATCGGTGGACGGAAGCTAACAAACCATCCCCCACTATATTGGCGCGAGGCAATGGTAAAGGAGGGGTATGCGCCATTCAACACCCAAAAAATCACCGCCGCATGTCCATCCGTGAATCTGCAACGATACAAACATTCCCCTTGCACTTTGAATTTGTGGGTAAAATGAACGCTTGTTATCGACAAGTGGGCAATGCTGTCCCCGTTCTTTTCGCCAGAAGGCTCGGCGAACAATTAAGCAAAGAAATTTTAGAGAATTAGTTTTTATGAAAATTGTATCGCTGTTTTCAGGTGCGGGCGGTCTCGATTTGGGATTGAGGTGGGCTGGTCATGAGATTGTATGGGCCAATGATATTTTTCTGGATGCCGCAGCCACCTACAGGGCAAATTTTGGCAACCACATAGACATCCGAGACATTCGCGACATACCTTCTTCTGAGATTCCAAATTGTGATGTGGTTGTAGGTGGATTTCCGTGTCAAGGCTTTTCGGTGGCCAACTGGGGACGTTCGACGGACGATCCAAGAAATCAACTTTTTCGCGAAATGGTTCGTGTTATTCGTGACAAACAACCTCGTTATTTCGTTGCCGAGAACGTCAAGGGACTAGTTTCCATGGGAAAGGGCAAAGTGCTTGAACAAATCACCACCGAATTTTCGGATGCCGGTTATCGTGTTTGCCGCCAAGTCGTCAATGCCGCAGATTACGGAGTTCCACAGATGCGCATGAGACTGTTGATTTTAGGTGTTAGGGAGGACTTGGGCAATGAGCCATCCTTTCCTCCCCGCCCAAGCCATTCGACACCTACAAAAGCCAAAATGCTTGGGCTTCACCCATGGTTATCCGTAGGGGAAGCTCTCGCCCATTTGCCCGAACCAGAGGATGGCAGACATATACCTAACCATGAATATTCCCTTTACAAGCTACGTTTCAACGGCCATTTGGGGCATCGTTTCATAGAACCAAGCCGACCAGCCCCCACCGTCACCGGGCGTGGCGATGAACGGGGTGGGGTGGTGGTATTGCATCATCCCAATAATCAACGCCGTATGTCGGCAAGGGAACTGGCGGCGGTCCAGTCGTTTCCTGACGGTTTTGTTTTTTCAGGTTCTAAATCATCCGCCTATCGCCAAATTGCCAACGCGGTGCCGCCCTTGCTTGGGAAAGCCGTTGGCCTGATGCTTGCCGAAGCCGAATTTACTTGTATTGCCCTGAAATCCGAAGCAGCATGATTCCCGTCCCAATCAAACCATTTCCAAGCTACAAGTGGCGATGGTTAAGCACAATGCCCACAGAAAACCTACTTGATCCACCCGTATTTTTGGGGGTGCTTCGTGTCCTGGCAAGACACGAAAACATGTCTCCATCCAACCCTAAGATTGCAGATGAACTTGCGATAGTTCAAAAAGACACGCAAACACCTGTTGATCTTGTTAGAACTTCCGAGCGAAACCTGATTCGTAATTCGGGCCAATATTGGAAAGGCACAGGTTTGCTGCTTCCAGAACATGGGGCTATCCGTTTAACGGATCTAGGTCATAAAGTGGCACAGGGAGCGATTACTCAGAGTGAATTTGCTGCGCTTATGGTACAGCAAACCGTTCTTCCAAACCCTTGGACATGCTCTAAAGTGGAACTTGCCGAATGGCGTAATGCTGGATTAGAGATTCATCCATTTCTATTGATACTGGAAATTCTTAATGAGCTTGGCTTCCTATCAAGGGATAAAGCAGAAGCCTATATTACACCTTTAGAATTAATTCGGGTTATCATCCCGCTTGCTGGTTCAAAAACCAATGCGCCATTAATTGCATCTGCCATTCTGGAACACCGTAAAGGTAATCTTGATGTTTCTGCTTGGCCTGACTGCATTCCTAAGCAAAATGATCACCGACTTGCGAAAGAATTTTTACGCTTTCTTGCCAATTTTGACTTATGCAGCCACATTGAGAGAGATAATTCCAACCATGACCGCTACCAACTAGAGGAATATATTGATCTTGATACAATTGCCAACCCCATCACTCAATCTGTATTCACCAGTAATGTCGATGCAGATATAATTATTGACCATATCCGTCATTCTCCACTACCATCAATCATTGAACGACATCGAACTACTATAACAGTATTGGCACGGTCAGGGCAAAGTCGGTTTAGAAATTCAGTATTGAAAGCATCTATTGGTCGATGCCTCCTGACTGGGGAAGTTATCCCTGAGATTTTAGAAGCGGCTCATATTATTCCCGTTGAAAATGGCGGTTCAGATGAAACAGCTAATGGAATTTGTTTACGCAAAGATATTCATGGGCTTTTTGATGCTGGTCACATACGCTTGACACCAGTGGGGGAGTTGATATTTACCAAGCCTGTAATGGATAGTGAAAACTATAAAACTTTACCCAGAATAATATCAATTCCTAATTTTGTAAATCCCCATAACGTGGATTGGAGATATAATTACCTATGGTAAGTGAGTCGGTCAATCACTCTCGTAGATCAGGCCGGGCGGAATAGGCGGTACTCCGCCGCATGTGTCGTGTTTGCCATTCGGCCCTTGCGCCGATCTCAAGGACGGCATAGACGGACTCGATTGCAGCCAGTTCGACAAAGCCAAATCGCAGCCCGCCCAATCCAAAGCCAACAACCCGAAGCAATAGTCTTGCGTTAAACTACACATGCTAAAATCCCTACTGACTAGCAAGATGTTTCAGCAAAGTCTGCAACACCGTCATTCTGGCATGGATGCCGGAATGGCGGGTTGTCTATCGGCACTTTGGGTCATCACGGGAATTGCAAACTCGCCATACCCTACCGTTCTATGTCAAAATACAACAACATGCATAAGAAATCAGCCGTCCATTTCGTGGCAATGCCAATCACCGATTTTTCCCACCGCCATGGGCTTTCATGACTATCGCCAAACTCGATGCCTCCAACATCCGCAACATCGAAACCGCGAACATCGAACCTTCCCCCCGGTTGAATTTCATTATAGGCCCCAACGGCAGCGGCAAGACCTCGCTGTTGGAGGCGATCCACATCCTCGGGCGGGCGCGGTCGTTTCGCTCGACCCAGGCCGGGCAGGTGATCCGTTTTCAACAAGACGACTTGACGGTGACCGGCAAGGTGAAGGCCGGGGATGGCTTTCCTCCCGTCACCATCGGAGTAAGGTTAGGCAGGCGCAAGCGGGAAATCGCACTGGCCGGGACTCGGCTGCAAAGCAGTGCCGAGCTGATTCGGGCCTTTCCTGTGTTGTTGATTCAACCGTCCAGCAGCGCCCTGTTGGAGAGTGCGCCGAAAGCCAGGCGGCAGTTCCTCGACTGGGGGGCATTCCATCTCGACGCCGGATTCTTGGACAATTGGCGCGGTTACGCCCGTGCGTTGAGCCAGCGCAACGCCTTGCTACGCTCGGGCACCAGCCGGGGCATTGAGATATGGAATCATGAACTGTCCCGGTACGGTATAATGGTGGATTGTGCGAGAGCTTCCTACGCGGAGAGGCTGCGCCCTTATTTCCATGCCGCTGCGGGTCATTTTCTTAAGGAGGTGCCCTTCGATCTTAGCACCCTCGCCGGTTGGGACACTGAAAAATCGCTGGACGAGGTGTTGCGGGCGGAGATTGCCCAAGACCTTCGGGATGGGTACACCCATTCCGGGGCGCACAAGGGTGATTTTCAAGTTCAGGCCGATGGCCGGCCTGCCAAGAATTACCTTTCCCGTGGGCAGATGAAGCTGTTGGTTTTCGCTTTGCTGCTGGCACAGTCGCATTTGCTGGAAGAATCGCTGGACGCCAAAGGATGTGTGTTGATCGACGATTTGGCTTCGGAATTGGACAGCGCCAATCGAAGCAAGCTCCTTGGGTTTTTACAGCAGCGCCAAGCACAATTTTTTATCACCGCCACCGACCCGCGATTGCTGGAACAATCGGGTTCGGCGGAAACGACCGTTTTTCAGGTGGAAAATGGTAGGGTTGCACGGGTTTGATTCAACTTAGGAACAAAAGAGAGACTATGGCTTCCGACGATTACGATAGTACAAACATCAAAGTATTGAAGGGTTTGGACGCGGTCAGAAAGCGTCCGGGCATGTACATCGGCGACACCGACGATGGCTCCGGGCTGCATCACATGGTGTTCGAGGTGGTGGACAATTCCATAGACGAAGCGCTCGCCGGGCATTGCAAAAGCGTCAAAGTCATCATTCACTCCGACGAATCGATCACCGTTTCCGACGACGGGCGCGGCATTCCGGTGGATATTCACCAAGAGGAGGGCCGCTCGGCGGCGGAAGTCATCATGACCGTCCTGCACGCCGGCGGCAAGTTTGACGACAACGCCTACAAAGTCTCCGGCGGTTTGCACGGAGTTGGTGTTTCGGTGGTCAATGCGCTGTCCGAAGAACTGGAATTGGAAGTCCGCAAGGGCGGCAAGCTATATAAACAGCTCTATCGCTATGGCGAACCCCAAGCCCCGCTGGCCGAAGCAGGCCCTGCGGAAGGCTCGGGTACGAAAGTCCACTTCAAACCCAGCAGCCAGACCTTCACCCACATTCTGTTCAACTACGACATCCTGGCCAAGCGTCTGCGCGAGTTGTCCTTTCTCAATTCCGGGGTGCGGATCGAATTGTTCGACGAACGTACTGATCGGGAGGATATTTTTGAATTCGAGGGCGGCATTCGGGCTTTCGTCGAGCATCTCAATAAAAACAAGACGCCGCTGTTTGACAAGGTTTTTCATGTCATCACCGAACGGGACGACATCGTTATTGAGGCGGCTTTGCAGTGGAACGATTCCTACCAGGAAAACATTTTCTGTTACACCAACAACATCCCCCAACGGGATGGCGGCTCGCATCTGGCCGGTTTCCGCGCCGCGCTGACCCGCACGCTGAACCAGTACATCGAAACCCAAGGTTTGCAAAAGAAGCACAAAGTCGCCACCACGGGTGACGATGCCCGCGAGGGGCTGACCGCCATCCTCTCGGTGAAAGTGCCAGACCCGAAATTCTCCTCGCAGACTAAAGACAAACTGGTGTCTTCCGAGGTGAAGCCGGCAGTGGAAGGGGCGATGAACGAAAAGTTCGAGGAGTTCCTGCAAGAAAACCCCTCCGTCGCCAAGATCATTGCCGGCAAGATGATCGACGCAGCCCGCGCCCGCGAGGCCGCCCGCAAGGCGAGGGAAATGACCCGCCGCAAGACGACGCTGGACATTGCCGGCCTCCCCGGCAAATTGGCCGACTGCCAAGAGCGCGACCCCGCATTGTCCGAGCTATTCATCGTCGAGGGTGACTCCGCTGGCGGTTCCGCCAAACAGGGCCGTGACCGCCGCACCCAAGCCATCCTGCCACTGAAGGGCAAAATCCTCAATGTCGAGCGCGCCCGTTTTGACCGGATGTTATGCTCAGAGGAAGTCGGCACTCTCATCACCGCCCTAGGCTGCGGCATAGGCCGGGAGGAATACAACCCGGACAAATTGCGCTACCACCGTATCATCATCATGACCGATGCCGATGTGGACGGCTCGCATATCCGCACCCTGTTGCTGACCTTTTTTTATCGGCAGATGCCGGAGTTGATCGAGCGCGGCTATATCTACATCGCCCAACCGCCTTTGTACAAGGTGAAAAAGGGCAAGCAGGAAAGTTACGTCAAAGATGACAGTGAGTTGGATAATTTTCTGCTGCAAATGGCTTTGGAAAAGACCAAGCTGTTCATTGACGATGCAACCCTGCCAATCATGGGGCAAGGCTTGGAAAAGCTGGCCCAAGAGCATCTCAAGGTTCGCAGCCTGATTGAGCGCCATGGTCGCCGCTATGACAAAACCTTTCTGGAAGTCCTCATCGACATGCCGCCTTTGCCGAAGGACAAGCTGCAAGACAAAGCCCATTGCGAAGCGTGGTTTAAACAGTTGGAAATCCATTTGCAAGCCAAAGAAAAGGGGACATTGTTCACCATCGAAGCGGATTTCACCCAGCGTCCCGGCGAATTCACCGCCAAGGTGATGAAACGCATCCACGGCGTCCAGAAATACTTCGAAGTCACTCCTGCTTTCTTTATGTCCCACGATTACGGCAAGATCGTCGAATTTGGCAAGACCGTCGAAGGGCTGTTTGGCGAAGACACCGCCATCGGCACGGATGAAAAGAAGACGCCGGTGAAAAACTTTAAAGAAGCTTTCGAGGCAATGATGGCGGAAGTGCGCAAGGGCCAGCACATTCAGCGCTACAAAGGCTTGGGTGAAATGAACCCGGAGCAATTATGGGAAACGACGCTGGACTCCAACACCCGCCGCTTGTTGCAGGTTAGGATCGAAGACGCCATCGCTGCAGACGAGGTTTTCACCACCTTGATGGGCGACCAAGTGGAGCCAAGGCGGGAATTCATCGAGAAGAATGCTTTGGAAGTGTCCAATTTGGATATTTGATTAGTCCGACGGCAGTGAACGATCAGTGTGGCAAAGGGGTAGGGGTGGGCCGGCGTCCCCATGCCTGCATATGCCGTCGGGTAGACATCGGCGGCAAAGGGTTGCCGCCCTACTGGCTTATGCATCGTTCCTACGCTCAGGCGTAGGGACGCAGACGGTTTGGGAACCCCAAGCACCCGCTTGGGGTATGTGGCTTGGGGTTCCCAGGCGGCGGTGAATGGTTTGTGTGGGCGGCCACACTACGATTGGTGGCACTACTTTTTTCTTTTCCCCCTCCTTTAAGCCTACTTTAAGTTTCGAGTCCAATAATGGATGCCAACACGAACTGCACCGGGACAAATATCTTTTCATCCGGGTGATTCGATAGGCCCCAACTTAACCTAAGCACAAAGGAAGAACAACATGGCTACCCTTTACATCAAGCTCTATGACACCCTGAACAATGATTTGCACTTACCGATGGAACTGCTTGACCTCCAGTGCGAGATCGAATGTTTGAAGGGCATCGGGCCTGACGACGGCGAGGCAGTACGCCATGAAGGCAAATACTGCATCACTTGCCCGGATTCTGAATGGAAGGATGTGATCTCCACCTTGTCAGAGAGCGGTATAAGCCTGATCTATTCCGTGCTGTTAAAGGGTGCGAGGGGGGAATCAATCATCCAAGAAGCAGGCGAATTGAATTCGCAAGTCAAGCACTACACGACCCGCCAAAGCGACAGAAAACAGGTCTTCGCATTTTGGTTTGGTGACTTTCCCCAAGTCGCGCAGCTTGGCTTGGCGGCATGAGTAAAGAAACTACTATACCTTAGTCTTTGACCGCAACGATAGCCAACATCTCCTTCGACAGGATGACATCTTTTTCCGTTGCACAGGCGGCCCTCATTTCGTCAGTGGCAATACCTAACTTTTCAGCCCCCTCTTCATACAGCATCGTTGCTTGAAAATACTGGATGAAATCATCTTTACTAGGAAAGGTCAGCTTGGAATTGATGATTTCTTCGACAACTTGGGAAAAAATATCTTGAACGATAGGCAGGATTTCAAGGCGTAATCTATCCGTCCGTATCAGCGTTATTTCATCAATGGCGGTTCCTGTCAAACGCTCATTGAATTCATAGATTTCCTTGGCATTGTTCCGCGTAGGGCCAATCAAGACTAACTCAGCGCCCGGCTGCATGACCCGCTTCAACTCTAAAATTGTTTGCCTCGGGTCGGTTGCATTATAAATGGCAAAATTAGAGAAACATAAGTCAAAATGCCCGTCTTCAAAAGGCAGCGTGTCATCCATGGAACCTACCTGGAGTGACAGATTAGTCGCGTCAACATAGCGATTTTTTGCCTCTGCAATCAAGCTAGCTTCCCGATCTACCCCGCATACACTTCCTCCATCGCCCACATGCTTCAAATATAACTCTAGGTGGTTGCCATTGCCACAGCCCAAATCGAGAATATTAACCCTCGGCTTTCTTTGCAGGAATGCTTCCATCCAATCTGCAATGTCAAAGTTGGCGAATTCTTTGTGGGCACGGATGCGAATGTTTAACTTGTCTTGTTTCTCTTTGTAACTTAAATCCATGGATTTTCCCTCTGCTTTGTTAGTTATAAATTCAAATCCCGAATCAGACAAAATGCCTCGGCCATTTCAATGCCAACCTCCGCCCCGCGTAAATTAGCCAAAGCCTTGATGTTTTCCCGGCTTCTGGAATGGGGAAACGGTTTTAATGCATTGCCATAATAGCCCAAGGCTTGCATTTTATTGTCAAACGTTTTTTTGACATCAAAAAAACAATTGGGTTGGAAAGCCAGGCCAATTGGAGGACTCCAATCAGTCGATGACAACACTTCAAATAGAAATATTTTCTTGATCAGCGTGGGGGACATGTCCTTGGAAAACCGTTGCGGCAGTCTGACTGCCGCCATGCTGGCTTCGTAACAGATGCGATGGTCTATGTTTACATCACTGGGATGGTGGGTGAAAATCCATTCCGGTTTGAATTTTACAATGGCTGCCTCAATGGCCTTGACCATTTCCAAATGAGGGACTGTGTTAAATTGAATGTTTTTGAATTCATACTTAATGGAATCCTTTATACCGATGACTTTTTCGGCTTCTTCAACAGCCTCTTGAAAGCTTTTCAAATCAGGGCGTTCATGCCTCGCATCGGCTGGTGCGCACAGCACACAGGTATAAATATCATGCCCTTCATCAGCCAGTTTGCGTAGTGTGCCGCCACAGCCCAACACTTCGTCATCAGGGTGTGCAATTATAAATAAAATATTCATTGGTCTTCCATATTATAGGTATTGAGTGACACATTGATTGGCATTGTAACCGATCCAGATGGAAATCGATAAAGTCCGGTGGTTGTGCATGTCACCGTCCACATCCCCGCCATGAAGGTCGCCGTCGTGGGCGGACGTGAAAAACGTCAACCGGGCGTTCCTACGCACTCCGCCCTATCCGCCCGCATTCAAGCCTACCGAACGCCTGATCCATTGTCGAAGCATCAACTAAGGTGATTTCCAATAATGAATCCACCAAAGGAATCGTCCACGAAAAACACGAAAGGCACGAACGAATCTTGCTTTTGTTCGTGCTTTTCGTGTCTTTCGTGGACTCTATTTTTTTCTACGGATCAGATTCTTCATGGGATGCTCTTTCTCAGAAATCACCTAAGCTCACACAAATCCTGCCAATAGGACAATTCAGGCTTCGCGCAGAGAGTTTTGGCGAATTCAAAAGCCGCCTCCAAGTTGGCTCGTGCGGCAGGGCTTAAACCTTCGCCCAACTCGAAACGCTCGCCACGGATGCTGAGCATGAAGGCAGGCGGCGGAAGGCGGCGATTGATGTCTTGGTAAACCTGCAACACCGCCGAAGGGCTCATCGCGTGGGTGGTGTAGCTGCGGTCGCTTTCGGGCATTAGTTGCGTGAATGCAAAAGGCGGCTGGCACGTCAGGTGCGCATCAATGAACAAGGCCAATTCACGCCCATCCAAGTCCAGTGCGTGTTCGACTTGGAGTTGGAAATCGGTGAGGCATTCGATGCCGGGAAGCTCTAGTTCTTGCAGCTTTTCCAGCAGCAATGGACCTAGGGCATCGTCGCCACGGCTAGGGTTGCCGTAGCCGAAGATTAAAAGTTTGGGAATGGTAGGCAATGGGGTAAGTTATTGGGTTTGCTTGTTCCCAAGCTCCAGCTTGGGAACAGGTGTAGTTAGTGATTCGATTTTTTCAAATCGTCCTGCGATGGCTAGGCGAACTTGCAGCAAGGCATGTTCGCCAGAAATTGTTTTCACCAAACCGTTACGAACTTCATCACGCCGCTGCAAAGCTTCTTTAGCCCAAAGTTATTGCCGTTGCAACGATCATTCGGTCTGCCGGGTCGGGATGAAACTCACCCGGCAATTCCACGCTAAGACGGGCGACAACATTATCAACCGGCACAAACCGGATAACTGGCAGTTGCTCCATCAAATCAAGCCATTCATGAAGCGGACGATTCAATTGTAGCCGTCCCTTGCGGCTTAATAATGTGATCTCCCAAATTGAAATGCTGGAAACCAAAAGGCTATCAGGCTGCCTCATGTAAGGCTTTATTGCTTCACCAGCATTTGCCGATAACTTAGCACTCCCATCCACCCACCAAACGAGTGTGTGAGTGTCTAGAATTAGCACCGCAAGGATTCCCACTCAGTTTCGGCCACTGGTTCCTCGGGTGCATCATAACATTGCACATTGCCCCGCAATTTGGATAAAAGTTCTTCGGTACGCTTTACTGTGTAGTTCTCATCGCATGGAATAATACGAGCTACAGAGCGACCCCCGTCGGTAATCAGCAGACTTTCGCCGACTGTCTCCACTTGTTTTAATAAACCAATACAGTGTAATTCAAAATCATTCAAAGTGACAGTTTGCATGGCGTTAAATTAAATTTTAGAGTATGAAAAAATGTTTTATTTTTTGCGCTGGTTATCGAATTGAAACATCACATCTTCAAATATATTTGTAGGGCGGATACAGGGCTGTGATCGGCGGAACCCGTCCATGGTTCCGCCTTACGGCCCTATTTGCTCAATATGCTTTTTCGCCATGGCAAAAACTTCGTCAACACTTTCATTTTGCCAAAGCGTTTGCTGCCATTCAGTATAATCAAACGACTCACGATTTATTAAAATGATAAATCTTTCCGCTTCAACAGGCCCCAAACGCTCCCGAAGTGCCTGTATCCCGTCATGACGTATTAGGGTATCACTTCTCATCGGCTATTCTCCATAAGGATTGATAGTGTTTTCCACTCGGCGATTGCCTCACGGTGATCAGGATACGGATTGGCACTGTTTTCATAATCCAATATGAACGACCAAACTAGTATCAATTTGCCATCCAGAACAGCATTTTGAATATACAGTTTAGCCTCTGTCTCCAATTTGATCCGAGCGGCGGCTTGGGTGTCGTAAGGCCGATTATAACAGCACATGTCAAGGTATATTTTTATCATCAAAATAAGCTATTTGTAAGGTCATATGGAGGTTCAGCATGTACTCCCAGAACCTGCCAATTTGGAGGCGGAATGCGAGATAATTGCGCCTAACGCAAGCTCCTCATTCGGCGCAATATGGCTTACACCTTTACATGATTGATGCGGTTCGTTCCTCACCGCATCCTACGGCCCTCCTTACGACCTAGTACCACATTCTTTTACGTTGCGCCGTTGCGTGAGACCTTCTTTTGCCCTTTTCTCAATCCGGCTTGGCCTTTTCCGTTGGGCCAAGACTTTTTTGCCTCACGCAAAGGCGCAACGGCGAAACGTTAAGAGCAAAGAATTGACGTTATCGTTACGCGACAACATTCAGTGGAATCCGTTCCTACTTTCGCCTTGCGGCCTTATGAATGGGCCTTACATGTGAAGCCAGACCTTCGCGGCCCACGTTCCCAAGCTGGAGCTTGGGAACGAGCAAAATTATGGGATATCCTCATATGTTCATTCGCCCATTCAACCATCATGTTTTCATCCCATTCCTGTTGTTCCCAGAGTTTATCCATTTCCCGCGTAGCTTGCTCGGCAAAATAATTGGCGAGCAAATTTCTTATATCGGTCAACTGTTGCTGATTGAGTTGGTAACTAAAAACTTTCAATAACTCCAACTGCAAGTTAGTCAGCTTTTGTGGTTGCATAATGGGCCTCTTATGGGTATTGTCAGATCGTAAGGCAGATACAGGGATATAATTCACCGAATTAAGCATAACCCATCGGCGAGATTATCTCACTTATATCTAAATTATGGATTAAGAAAACTCTGAAAGCTTTCGAAGTCTGAAACTACATTTTCAATTACTACGGGAGAACTGAAGTTACCACCGTGACCGAGTGTATTTCTTAATTCATAATATCCTTTTATTTTTTGATAATGGTGAGATCCTTTGTCAACTAAAAGTGCTACCCGATTTAGAAAAGTTATGTTATCAGACCCTTTTTCTTTTGGAAGAATATCCCAAGGCCTACGATCTCTCCAATCCATGAGATTGCCCTGCTTATCTGTTATCAATGTGCTGCTTTGCTCTCTTATATAATCTTCTAAGCGTGTGAACATAAAAAGATAATAAGCATGGTCATTTAATTCCCGTTTACGAGCCAGTTTGATTTCTTCACCACTAGCCCGTCTTACTCTTGCATCAAATTCTTCTCTTGCATATTTATCATTGATTTCTAGATACAAAGCTTCAAGCTCTTTAAATATGCTCATTTTTAGGAACCCCTAGAAGATCGAAGAGGAAGTCACTGTTAAACGGCTTACCCTCGTAACTTTTGGTTCCACTATAAGCAACCCAAACAGGAGTGTGAAACTTTTCTGATTTGTCGACTAACGTGACAGCACCATTTTTACATAGAATATCCACTCTTCCATTAGCTCCAATAAGCCACAAGCCAATTGGTTTTATTGTCGCAACAATTTGGTTTTTATGATACACATCTAGAACTTTCAAGGTTGTCGGCGAAACATGATACTGTTGCATTATCTCTTCATACATTGGGACTTCTGTTAGAATTCTTACGCTATATGATGGATGAGAATCTAGCCAATGCTCAATAGACGAATAGAGATTAGAAATCCTCGATTTCCAATCTTCAAGCCTGTTTTCGATATCTTCCTTTGAAAGTGTTTCTTCAAACATCGCTCTGTTATCTGGTTGCTTAGTTAACACCGTGTCAGTAATCATTTTATGTCTTGCCTAAGTCACATATCGTTGCATAGGTGAGTATCCGCCGTATGGGATACTACCCGTCCATGATTCCGCCTTACGACCTTATACCACATTCTTTTACGTTGCGTCGTTGCGCCGTTGCGTGGGGCTTTCTTTTGCTCTTTTCCCAATCCGGCTTGTCCTTTTCCGTTGGGCCAAGACTTTTTTGCCTCACGCAACGGCGCAACGACGCAACGTTAAGAGCAAAGAATTGACGTTATCGTTACGCGACAACATTCAGCGGAATTCGCTCCTAGTTCCGCCTTACGGCCTTATGAATGGGCCTTACCTGTGAAGGCAGAATTTCCCAGTCCACGTTCCCAAGCTGGAGCTTGGGAACGAGCAAACAAGTGGGACAGAACTTGGCACAGAAAGCGATAGTCGAGGATTGACTCGTAAGGACGAGAATTCATGATTTTCGACCTTTACTCTTTTTATCCATTCGGCGCAATAGGTGGATTATCGCTATTCCGCCCTATCGCATTTTAACATGCATATTTCGGTTTCCAATTCCATGATGCGTCTCAACATAGACACTGCCCTTTCTTCATAATCACCCATAAGTTGTACCACAGCAGTCTCGATCTGTTCGGTCTGCATATTATTTAAACCTGAAATATGAAGCTCAAAACTAGGTAGATCTGTCGCATATACCTCACTTACCGTTTTGTACATTCCCTTCAGGCACTCGGATAATTTAGGAGGTAAGTCTCGTAATTTATCATCGAACTTTTCATCAAATACCAATTTCGATGGAAGTTTCGATCCTGGAAATTGTATGATATTGCTCAAAAAATATCCTCAGTCAAAAGGTTAGGTTAGGCGCATTTTTGCGCCGTAACCCAACAGGGGAAGTAAAAACCGGGTTACGCTCCGCTAACCCGACCTACCAATCAATACGCAATCTTCCCGTCACTCCCCCTACTCATCTTGTCTATCTGCACCCCTTCCACATCCAGCAACTCCAATTCCAGCGGCATCTTACCTAAAGCATGGGTCGCGCAGGAAAGGCAGGGGTCGTAAGCGCGGATGGCAACTTCCAAATGGTTGAGCAACCCTTCGGTCAGTTCCTTGCCATCCAAATACCTAGCGGCGACGGCGCGTACCGCCTCATTCATGGCTTGATTGTTGTTGGTGGTGGAGACAATCAGATTGGCACGGGTGACGATGTCGTTCTCGTCAATCTGATAATGATGGAACAGGGTGCCACGCGGGGCTTCGATGACACCCACGCCTTCCATGCGTTTCTCGCCCGTGGCCACCAAGTCGTTGCTCAACACATCAGGATCGTTCAACAATTCCTTGATGCCTTCGGCACTGTAGAGCATCTCGATCATCCGCGCCCAATGGTAAGCCAAGGATTCATGCACCGGCAAGCCTTGGTTTTGGGCCATGAATTCAGCCCGTGCGGCTTCCGCCAACGGAGTGGTGATAAAGTCGCAATTGTTGATCCGCGCCAAGGGCCCTACGCGATACCAGCCGTTCTCGCGGCCAAGATCGACGATATAGGGGAACTTCATGTAAGACCAAGAGCGCACTTCCTCGCGCAGATATTGGGTGTAATTGCGATAATCCACATGGTCGAAAATGGTCGCTCCCTTTTCGTCCTTGGCCCGCAAGCCGCCATGGTACATATCCAAAGCGCCATCGCCCCGGATGATGCTGAGGAAATTGGACGGGAAGGCACCAAAATGCCGATGATATTCTTCGTTCGATAAGTAAATGCCCTTAATCAAGCCGACGACTTCCTGAGACCATAAAATCATTTCGTCGATGTCTTTTAACAAATAATCACGGTCTTCCTCGCTAAGTGCCTTGTTCATGCCGCCGGGAATCGCCGCCGTGCCGTGGACGCGCTTGCCGCTGATGACGCGGATGACTTCTTGGCCGAATTTGCGCAGCTTGACACCCTTCAGGCCAGTTTCGGCAAACCGTGGATCAGTCAACACGCTGACGACATTGCGATGGGCGGCATCATCATCAAAACCGAACAGCAAGTCCGGGGTGGACAGATGAAAGAAATGCAGCGCATGGGATTGCAAGGTTTGGCCCAAGTGCATCAAACGCCGCAGCTTGTCAGCCGCCGGGGTGAGTTGATCCACGCCCACCAGTTGGTCCACCGCCTTGGCCGCCGCCAAATGATGGCTGACCGGGCAGATGCCGCACAAGCGCTGCACCAGCACCGGCAATTCCCAGTAGGGCCGGCCTTGGATGAAGCGCTCGAAACCACGGAATTCAACAATATGCAGACGGGCCTGCTTGACATGGTTGTCTTCGTCCAGTAACAAAGTCACCTTGCCATGGCCTTCAACCCGGGTGACGGGGTCGATGACGACGCGCTTTAGGTTTTCGGGATTGGCTGCGGTTTCGAGATGTTCGTACATTTTTTTCCCCTGAAGGATAAATTGGGACACTTTAAATGATTCCAATCATACACCAAGCCATGTTCGGTTTACACGGTGCTTTGTTGCACAGACTGTAAAACACTTGCTGTGGATAACTCGCCAATCGGTTAGAATAATACGTTACCGATTAGAACCGTGAGTTGGACCGCCCGTGTTGCATCTGCATTATTTTGATTTCGAACGCATTCGGCAAGCCGCCCCATGAGCAAACTCTGGAGCCTGTGCATCAGCAAGCTTGAAGGCGAGTTGCCCCCACAACAGTTCAACACTTGGATCAGGCCCTTGCAGGCCGTGGAAAGCAGTGGCGAACTTAAACTGCTCGCGCCCAACCGATTTGTGTTGGATTGGGTCAAGCAGCATTTTTTCGACAAGATCGAAGAAGTGGTGGCCAACCAAAACATTGAACCCAGGCCCAATATCGTGTTGGAGATTGGCAGTCGGCCAACCGAAAATTCCGCACGCACGGACGGAAGGCCTAATGCAACGAAAAAACCGGCGCCGGGCCGCAAAAGCCAGCCCAACAATTTGAACACCGCCTTCACTTTCGACAGTTTTGTGGAAGGGAAATCCAATCAACTGGCCAAGGCGGCCTCCCTGCAAGTGACGCAGAATATAGGTCGGGCCTACAATCCCTTGTTCATTTATGGCAGCACCGGCTTGGGCAAGACCCATCTGATGCATGCCATTGGCAACGAAATATTGGCGGGCAATCCTTCTGCCAATATCATCTACTTGCATTCCGAGCGTTTTGTCTCGGATATGGTCAAGGCACTGCAACATAATGCCATCAATGCGTTCAAGGAATTTTACCGCACCGTCGATGCGCTGCTGATTGACGACATCCAGTTTTTTGCCGGCAAGGAGCGCTCTCAGGAAGAGTTTTTCCATACATTCAATACTCTGCTGGAAAACAAGCACCAAGTGGTCATGACTTGTGATCGCTATCCAAAAGAAATCAAAGGCTTGGAAGACCGCTTGAAATCCCGCTTCGGTTGGGGGTTGCCGGTTGCGGTGGAACCGCCGGATTTGGAAACCCGTGTCGCCATCCTGATGAGCAAGGCCCAACATGCCGGGGTCGATCTGTCCCCGGAAGTGGCATTCTTCATCGGCAAGCGCATTCGCTCCAATATCCGTGAGTTGGAGGGGGCTTTGCGACGTGTCACCGCCAACGCCCATTTTACTGGCAGGCCCATCACATTGGAGTTCGCCAAGGAGGCACTGCGCGACCTGATTGCCATGCAAGATCGCATGGTCAACGTGGACAACATCCAGAAGACGGTGGCCGAATACTTTAAAATCCGCGTCGCTGACTTGCTTTCCGACAAGCGCACGCGCACGGTTACCCGGCCACGGCAGATTGCCATGGCCCTGACTAAAGACTTGACCAACCACAGCTTGCCCGAAATTGGCCAGATGTTCGGTGGCAGGGATCACACCACGGTGTTGCATGCCACCCGCAAAGTCGTAGAATTGAAAGAAAGCGACAGCAAATTCTTGGAAGATTATTCCAACCTTATGCGCATACTTTCCAACTGACGAGGCATTCCGCCAAGGACGCATAGACTCAAACCATTAAGCAAACGGCCCTTATGAAATTCAAAACCTCCCGAGAAAACCTACTGGTGCCCCTACAACAAGTCGTGGGGGTGATAGAAAAACGGCAGACCCTGCCCATCCTGTCAAATGTGCTGATCCGGCTTGCGGATAACCGCCTGGAATTCACCGGAACCGATTTGGAAGTGCAGTTGGTGACCCATTCCGTGACAGAATCGAGCGAAGACGGTGAAATCACCGTGCCAGCCCGCAAACTCCTGGACATCTGCCGCCTTTTGCCCGATGGCAGTGCTGTCAACGTGGAGTGTCGCCAAGACAAGGTATCCATCCACAGCGGGCGCAGCCGATTTAGCCTCGGCACACTGCCCGCCGACAATTATCCGGCTTTCGATGTCAGTGCCCCGGAAGCCGAGCTTACCCTAAGCAGCAAGCTGCTGAAAAAGGCCATGGAAAAGACCCTCTTCGCCATGGCCTTGCAAGATGTCCGTTATTACCTTAACGGCTTGCTGCTGGATCTCGACGGACGCTTGCTGCGGGCAGTGGCTTCCGACGGCCACCGGCTGGCGCTTTATGAGGAAATGTTGGAAGGCGAGGAATTCGAACCGCGCCAAGTCATCGTGCCGCGCAAGGGGATAATGGAGCTGTACCGTTTGCTCAGCGACCAAGACGAGCCGGTTACCTTGCAATTCGCCGCAAATAACATCAGTGTCAAGATGGGCGATCTTAGCTTCTCCGCCAAGCTTATCGAAGGTCGCTTTCCCGATTTCCGGCGTGTCATGCCTAGGGATATTACCAAAGTCATCACCCTTGACAAGGAAACCTTCAAAGCCGCCCTGACTCGTGTGTCGGTTCTGACCGCCGAGAAAATCAAGGGTATCAGCTTGGAGGTCAAAGACGGGCTGATGGTTTTGCAGTCGCAAAACCCGGAACACGAAGAGGCCGAGGAAGAATTTGAGGTTTGCCTGGAAGGGGAGGGTTTGGCGGTCGGTTTTAACACGACCTATCTGCTGGATGCCCTGAACAATGTGGACTCGGAACAAGCAATCCTGTCCTTCACCGATGTCGGTAACAGTTGTCTGATCGAAGACCCGAAAAATCAGAACTACAAGTTTATTGTCATGCCGATGAAGCTTTAAAGACATGCAGTAAGTGAGGCACCATCATGACTAATCGAATCATCCAAGGTTTTATTTTCTTGTGCATGCTATTCCTGCTGGTCGCATGCTCCACAAAGCCGCCGCGCCGCGATACTCCCGCTAATGCGTGGAAGAATTCGCAGGGCACTAACCAACACCGGCCTTTTCCGCTGTATAGTGACGACGACTTGGAGCCAAGCCATCATGGCGGGTCTTCGTCAAACACTTTCCCAAGGCCAGCGGAGATCGAGCCGCAAGTGGCTTTTTGGAGCAAGGTCTACTCAAAATGGGGACGTTCTCAGGTTGCCATACATGACAAGGTACACATGGACATCATTTATGATGTCTTTGATCTGCCGGGCGAGACCGCAGACATCTTGACGGCCGGCCAAAAAGACTACATCCAAGAGCGCTTCCACGACTGGAAGACTAGGCTTGCCGCTTTGGAGGACAAAGTGTCCGCTGGTATGGCGCTGGATGAAGATGAAAGGGGGTTAGTCCAGCATATTGCGCTGAAAACCGGTCGCAGAAACGCCATTCAAGGTGCCAGCGAACGGTTGAGATACCAGCGCGGCCTTAAGGAACGATTCAGGAAGGGATTGGAAATCGGACGCCGCTACGACGGCCAGTTCAGGCAGATTTTCCGTAACGCCGGTTTGCCTGAGGACTTGGCCTATCTGCCCCATGTGGAATCTTCATTCCAATATAATGCCCATTCTTCGGCCGGTGCCTTGGGGATTTGGCAATTCACTTCCGGCGCGGCCAAAATGTTCATGAACGGCGATTCCAGCGCCGGGGCGCGCCTTGACCCGATTAACTCGACCCGGGGTGCGGCCCGCTATCTGGCCTATGCCTATGAAAAACTTGGCAGTTGGCCTTTAGCCGTGACATCCTACAATCACGGCATTGGCGGAATGCAGCGGGCGAGGAATGCTCATGGTCATGACTTCATGCACATCGTCAAATTTTACAATGGCCCGCAATTTGGATTCGCCTCCCGCAACTACTATGCCGAGTTTTTGGCCGCCAGGGATATTGCCACCAACCCGGAGCGTTATTTTTCCGAGGGAGATGACAACGATCACTACACTGCTTTGTCTTCAGCCGAGGTGGGCAGATATGACCAACATGCCGCACCGATTCCCGAACCGCAAGAAGTGTCCGTCGATTCACCACCGCTCGAAGCAACTGCGGCTGTAGTGGCAGAACCTGAACCGACTCCAACCGTGTCCATTGATCAAGCTGAACCTCTCCAAGCCGATTCCGCACCAGCCGAACCGGTTTACCAGGCTGAATTAAGCCGGGCTAAACACACCCCACCCGAACCTATCCCCGAACCCATTTATCAAGCAGAGCCTGTCCAAGCCCAGTCCATCGAAGCCGAACCCGCTGGAGTTGAAACAGCGGAATCCGCCGATGCAGAATTTATTGAAGCAGAAGAGGCTGAGCCCAGGGCGACCTATCCACCGAAAGCCTCCAAGGCTGCCGTCACTGCCCCTAAGAAAACTGAAAAGCTTGCCCTGCCAACTGAACCGAAAAAAAAACCATTGGCCTTGGCGGCCGCCAATCCCAAGAAACTGGCATTGCCCAAAGCGCCTGTCGATTCCAAGAAAGCCGCTTTGACCTTTTCGCACATTTATCCCAACAAGGCCACTAAGTCCGTGGCGTCAACCGATCCCAAGAAATCCGCAAAACTCGCTTTGACAACCGACTCCAAGACAGTGGCCAAGGGCGCTGCGGCGATTGACTCGAAACACTTAGCCAAAGCTACCTCGACAATCGCAAAACCCTTCCAGCCGACGGCAACCAAACTCAAGCAGGATGCCCAACAAAAACCCACTCCAGTTCGTGAGGTGGGGAAAAAGCCCGTTGAAAAAACTCGCGTCGCCAAACGTTGACTTTTTTCGGGCTTTACCCTCCCCACAAATTAAACCATGGGCATAATCACCCAGACTCTGTGCGTCAAAGGAATGCATTGCGGGACTTGTGAGAACAACGTAGAGCGCACACTCAAGCACTTGCGCGGCGTTCGCAAGGCCAAGGCCGACTTTGGCAGCGAAACCGTGGTCGTAATCTATGACGATGCGCGCTGCAACGTTTTCCAGATTTCCGAGGCTCTGAAACTTAAGGGCTACCCATGTTCGATGTTGCCAAAGCCGCGTCCCTGGCGGGACGGCATTCGCAAACTCTTGCGGATAATTTTGGGCCTGTTGGGCATCCTTGTGATTTTTTATGCAGGCTCAAAAATTCCATCCACCGAAACCTTCCCCGGTTTGGATCAGCAGGCGAGCGTCGGCCTGCTTTTCCTTGTAGGGTTGCTGACCAGTTTCCATTGCGTCGGCATGTGCGGGGGGTTTATTGTCGGTTACACCTCCCGCGATGCCACCGTCGGGAAATATTCGTATGCTTTGGCACATATCGCCTATGGCTTGGGCAAAACAATTTCCTACACAGCCATAGGCGCGATTTTCGGATTTGCCGGGTCGTTAGTCAGTTTCACACCCGCCATGAAAAGCGGTGCCAGCATCGCCGCCGGCCTATTTCTGGTGGTGTTCGGTCTCAATATGCTGCACTTGCTACCCCACCTTCGCTTTTTTGGGCTTCCCATGCCGCGCTGGTTAAGCCGTTTTGTCCATGCCGAATTTCGCAGACACCGTAATCCATTGATCATTGGGATGCTCAACGGGCTGATGATCGCTTGCGGCCCTCTGCAAGCCATGTACGTGATGGCCGCAGGCACTGGCAGCCCATGGGAGGGGGCGAGGATATTGCTTGTCTTCGGCATGGGGACACTTCCCTTACTACTAGGCTTCGGTTTTCTGACCACGCTGATTTCCCATCACGCCAGTGGTAGAATTCTGAAAACTTCTGGCTTGCTGGTGGTGACATTAGGACTCATCATGTTCAACCGTGGCATGGTCCTGACCGGCACGGGTTACGACTTTGAGTCGGTCTCAACGTGGCTTGGCAAAACAGGCGAGAACTTGCACGAAAGTAATCAGTCTAACGGACTGCTTTCCGAAAGAAATTTGACCCTGCAAATGGACGTGACACGAGAAGGCTTCGAACCTTCCAGCTTCCTGATTAGAAAGGGAATGCCCGTAAGATGGGTCATTAATGTCAAAGAATTGACCGAATGCAACCGCTCCATTGTCATACCCAAGCTTGGCCTTCAGTTCGACCTCCACCTAGGCAAGCAGACTGTCGAATTCACACCCAACCATGCCGGTGTCATCTTGTGGAGTTGCGGGATGGGTATGTTGAAAGGCGAATTCCAGTCACTGGGCAACGTGGAGTCCGTCCTTGGGGAGGAAAATGAACGCCCTTCCGTGGAAAAATAGCGGAGCGATTCATTGAAATATTTTCCCCGGACGTTAAACTCAGTGTATAATCCTAGTGTTGCAGTCCGGTTTATGGAATCTTGTCAATGCCTTCCCAGTGGCGAGAAAGGGTAGGCATGAACGGACTGGCTAAGTGGTTCCCGCGATTCAATCCGGGCAGTCTTCACGGCAGAAATGCCGTTTTTTTTTGGAGGGTAGCCTATGTTTAAAGCATTGATTGGGCAATCGCCTAATTTTGAAGCGATGCTTAGAAGCGCAAAAATGGTGGCGGGGACTGATGTGACCGTATTGATCACAGGGGAAACGGGAACAGGCAAGGAATTGCTCGCCAACGCCCTGCAAAGCCACAGCCCTCGCACCAAGCAGCCTTACATTACCCTGAATTGCGCAGCCCTGCCCGAGGCACTGGTCGAGTCGGAGTTATTTGGCCATCGCCGGGGTTCTTTCACTGGCGCGGTGGCAAACCAGACGGGTCGCTTGCTGGCGGCGGACGGCGGCACCCTATTTATGGATGAGGTCGATTCGCTACCACTGCCCATCCAAGCCAAGCTGCTGCGTTTTTTGGAAACTGGCGAGATTCAGCCAGTCGGGGACACCCAGCCCGTTCATGTGGATGTGCGCGTCATCGCCGCAACCAACACCCACTTGGATGAAAAGATCAGCCAAGGCGAATTCCGCAAGGACTTGTACTATCGCCTCAATGTCGTCCCGCTGAAAATTCCTCCGTTGCGCGAGCGCAAGGGCGACATACCGGTGCTGCTGAGTCATTTCATGGGATATTTTGCCATTTCCCACAAGTTGCCGGGTTCGACTTTGACCAAAGCAGCGCTTAACCGTCTGCTGGACTATCCGTGGCCGGGCAACGTGAGGGAATTGCGCAATGTCTGTGAACGGCTTTGCATTCTTTTGGCTGGCCGCGTCATTGAGGAAGGCAACCTGCCACATGAAATCATGAGTCGCCTGGAGAGCCAAAAGAATCCTCTACGGAATGGTTTCCCACTTCCCGAAGGGGGCATTGAGTTGGATAAGCTCGAAATTGATCTGATACTACAAGCCTTGGATCGCACCAAAGGCAACCGCAGCCGTTCCGCCCGCCTGCTGGGCATATCCCGCGACACGCTGTTGTACCGAATGCAGAAGCACGGCTTGAGGTGATTATCCACGGAGTCCATCAAACACGCCCCTAGGGGCGTTATTTTTTGGCTGGTTGTGTTGCCAGGCAGCGGGACACTGCCATTAAGTTAAGCTTTGTAGGAGCGGGCCATGCCCGCGATGACACTCGACAACGCTACGATTTGCCGACATTTTTTCGTGGGCATGGCCCACTCCTACGTTATCGTTGCCACTAACTTAATGGCAGTGAGGCAGCGGAGACATCCTTGTCAGCAAATTCCAAACTTATTTGATTTTGGTCAACACCTTCCCTTCACTGTCAAAACGGCAGAAGTCGCCAGTGAAATAACGGACGCAGTCGGGTGTTTCTTCGATTTTCGCCTCATCACCGTTGAGAAAGATTTTCAACTCGCAATAATGCGCTTCGCCTTGGGCCTGCTTTTTCATGTGCAGTTCATTTTCGCTGACGACCTTGGCCTCGCCCGAGATTTCGGTGGAGCAAGGCTTGTCAGTCTCGCTGCCAGACGGTTCAAAATCCACATCAAGCAATACTTTCACCTCGCCTGATTGTTTGGTGATTTTCATATGTTGGGTATGGGTGCCGTCTTTGCGGATGTAATGGTCCGCACCGGCCAATACGCTGGTGGAAAACAACAGCCCTAAGGCAAAAAATATCGTCTTTTTCATTGTTCTAGCTCCTGTTTTAGTGTTGAGTGACGGGGGCAATCATTTAATTTTCTGTTCAAACCCTCCCGTTTGGGCTTAGTCCCGCAACAACTCGTTGATGCCGACTTTGCCACGGGTCTTCTCGTCCACTTGCTTGATGATGATAGCGCAATACAAGCTGTGGCTGCCGTCCTTTGCGGGCAAGTTGCCGGAAACCACGACAGAACCCGCCGGAATGCGACCGTAGGTGGTTTCGCCCGTCATGCGATTATAAATCTTTGTGCTCTGCCCGATATAGACCCCCATCGAAATAACCGAGCCTTCTTCGACCACCACGCCCTCGACCACTTCCGAACGTGCGCCGATGAAGCAATTGTCTTCGATGATGGTCGGGCTGGCCTGCAAAGGTTCCAGCACCCCGCCGATGCCAACGCCGCCGGACAAATGCACATTCTTGCCAATTTGAGCGCAGGAACCGACCGTCGACCAAGTGTCCACCATCGTACCCGAGTCCACATACGCGCCAATATTGACGAAAGACGGCATCAGGATCACTCCCGGTGCGACATAGGCACCCCGGCGCACGGCGGCGGGCGGGACCACGCGCACACCGGCCCGGCGAAAATCTTCCGGGCTGTAACTGCCGAACTTGGGTTCGACCTTGTCGAAATAACGGGTTTCGCCGCCGTCCATCACGCGGTTGTCGTTGATGCGGAAGGACAGCAGCACGGCTTTTTTCAGCCATTGGTTGACGACCCACTGGCCGTCCACTTTCTCGGCCACGCGGAACTCGCCGCTGTCCAGCAGTTGCAAAGATTCGTTGACCGCTTCGCGAATTTCGGCGCTGACCGAACCGGGGGAAATCTCGGCGCGGATTTCGAAGGCTTCGTTGATGATGTTTTCGAGTGACATGGTTTTGGTTTGCTCTCTATATTGAGTTGATTATGAGGGTTGGAGTTGGAAGAGGCGTTTAAGCCAGTTAATGAAGTCATCGACCGTTTCAGAGTGCGCATCGACATAGCCCATTGAGACCGCCAAACCGATGGGGTGGCCGGGTTCTTCTTGCCAAGCCAGCCATGTCGCTACTTGGGCTTTGGCAAGGTCTTTCGATTCGTCGAAGCGCGGCCCGTCCGGCAAGGTGTTTATGGAGTTTTCAACATGCCCCCAAAGTCGTTGGTTGTCCTCATTGTCATGCCGCATCCTAATAATAAAATCCTCCAAAATTCCCTTGGTTTTATTGTTCGGCATAATCCAAATTCCTAAACGCTTCTTGCCCTCTTGCGGGTCGCTAGTCCAGCCTTGCGGTGCGGGGTCAACTGGCAGCGTATAATCCAGTTCAAATTCTTGTAATTTATCTTTAATGTCTTTCCAGCGTTGTCGTAGATCAGTATCAGCATCGACAATGATTCCAAGAATTTCCACTTCTTTGTCTGTTATCTGTGCCAAACCATTCAAAACCCCCACCCAATCACCTGCCTGACATGTCTCGAAGCCTTTTGGAATTATGGCCTTCCCTTGCTTTTCATAAAGCTTGCGTTTGACAAACAGATGACCAAAAAAGTTGTAATCTGCACCGCCTTCGACCAATAAGCGGCAAGCAAATTTTTCTTTAGCCGGTTTAGCGGGATGAGGCATCATCGAACCTCAATGCCTTGTTCGACAACCGCTTTCATAAGGCTTTTGTTATAGCTCTCAGCTTCTATCGCTGTACCGTCTTTTGTCTTTTGCAGAGCAATCAGCCTAGCATCCTCCCCATATTCGGCAGCAGCTTCTTGGAAAGCTGCGACGCAATCCCAGCTATGGGTAGTGGCGAAGATTTGGACATTCCATTCATGGGCGAGCTTGAACACGGCCCGCCAAACATCGGCTTGAACGCTATGGTGTAGGCCGGTTTCAAATTCGTCGATTAACAAATAGCCATTGCTTGCGGTAGACATCGCCAAAGCCATGGCGAAAACACGTTGAGTGCCGTCACCAAAATTTGCCAAGGGCAAAGGGTTATCAAAACGGTCGCTTTTGACTACAGAATAGCGCACCCTATTATCCATGTTCTCGCCCTTAAAGGTAAACCTTTTTATACTAGGTTCAATGACTTGAAGGCAGGATATAATTGCCTCCTCCCTATCGGTCAAAGCCAAATCATCCCAATAGGTGCAGGTCGCTTTCCAAGTTAAACCAGAAAGCGGTATTAAAACAGTTTTATAATCCTTTGATTTCCCGATAACTGAATAATCAAAAGCGTCTTTTTTTGGCAGCGGTGGAACCATGATTGGCGAGAAAACTGGATTTTCTAATTCGGGTTCCGTTGGGTTATTTGGAATTGCTTGTACAATGTCATTCATGCGACGAGTAGCTGTATTGTCTCGATGTAGATACACATCATGTTCAGAGCCACTATTTCGAGTTGCTAAACCAATACTCTGTCGGTTAGTGGTAATTCTAAAAAAAAATCCATCTCTGTCAAGAAACTTGTTGGAGGTATGTGATGTGCCTGAATAAAAGTTGGTAAGCTCATGATTTTTTGGTGGTCGCCCATAAAGAAAGCTTTTGAACGCTTCAAGCTGTTCCTGTTTTTCAAGGTAATCAGGATATAATTCGTCTCGGGAGTCTATTGATCTATAACGAACAAGTTCACTCCTGTCGTATAGTATCTTTTGAATGATTGACCAATCTCCCTCACTACCCAATAACCACAAAGCCTCCAACAAGGCCGTCTTCCCAACACTATTCTTCCCGACAATCAAATTAACCCGCCCAAGCTTTTCGATTACCAAATGCTCGAAGCAGCGGAAATTTGTGATTTCCAAGGAATCCAAATATAGTTCGCTCATAATTTCTCCACAAATTCATTAATCCGCTTCGCCGCCTCGACGCATTCTTCCAACGTCGCCACCAACGCCATCCGCACATAATCATGCCCCGGATTGATGCCGTGCGCCTCACGCGACAAATACCCGCCCGGCAGCACAGTGACGTTTTGCGCAGCGAACAATCCACGCGCAAATGCTTCACCGTCGAGACCCTGACGGCTGACATTGGGCCACAGATAAAACCCGGCAGGTGGAATTTCAACCTCTAACACATTACGCATTATCTCAACAACCGCAACAAATTTTTGCCGGTATAGTTCACGGTTAGCCGCCACATGCGCCTCGTCGCGCCAAGCGGCCAGGCTGGCTTGCTGAATCGGCAGCGACAACGCACAGCCATGATACGTGCGGTAGAGAAGGAATTTCTCCAAGATCGCAGCATCGCCCGCGACGAAGCCGGAACGCAGCCCCGGTGCGTTGGAGCGCTTGGACAGGCTATGGAACACCACGCAGCGTTTGAAATCGGTGTTGCCCATCGCATAAGCCGCTTGCAGCAAACCCGGCGGCGGGTTGGACTCGTCGGCGTAAAGCTCCGAGTAACATTCATCCGACGCAATGACAAAATCAAACCGTTCCGCCAGTTCGACCAAACGGCGCAAAACCGCCTCGCTTATCACCGCACCGGTGGGGTTGCCGGGCGAACAGATATAAAGGAGTTGGCAACGTACCCAAACCTCCTCCGGCACAGCGTCGAAATCCGCCAGAAAGCCATTTTCCTGAAGGGTGTTCAGAAAATAGGGCTCTGCCCCGGCCAGCAAGGCCGCGCCTTCGTAAATTTGATAAAACGGGTTGGGCATGGCCACCAGCGGTTTGGGGGCCGGATCGACCACGCACTGGGCAAAGGCAAACAAGGCTTCGCGAGTGCCGTTGACCGGCAACACTTGCCGTTCGGGATCGACCGCGCCAGCGGGCAGGCGGAAGCGGACGCAGAGCCATTCGGCGATGGCTAGACGCAACGGGGCAATGCCCTTGGTGGCAGGGTAGTTGCCCAGCCCGCTTAAATGGGCGATCAAAGCGTCGCCAATCAGCTTGGGTGTGGGATGCTGCGGCTCGCCGATGGACAAGGCGATGTGCGTCTTACCAGCAGGCGGGGTGGTGCCTTGTTTCAACCGGGCAAGCTTCTCGAACGGATAGGGTTGCAGTTTATTGAGATGGGGATTCACGGAGCGCGAGGGTTCCTGTTGGTTTTTGTCGTTGAAAAGTCCGCTACCGAACGAGCATGACCGCAAAATCAAAGCCGTTAGTATAGGGGATAAGGTTGCGGCTTCCAACACTCACACCAAGGCCGTTTAGGTTTGGCAAAAGTAATTAAGGAGTTGCAAGCCTTGCGCGAGCAAATGCAGAAAGTTTGACGCAACCTAGCCGTTGACACAAAGTTGTCATACAAGGCGTTTATAAATTAGCATTTACTGTCAAGTCTCAGAGTCTTGACCAATGTTTGAAAAACCAAAAAGGTAACTTTACATGAAAAACAAGATATTAGCACTAGGCGCAACATGGGCTGTGGTTGCATTGAGTACCCCGGCTATCGCGGAAGAAGGTTCGCGTGACACAATAAACATCGTCGGATCATCGACGGTTTACCCGTTTTCCAGCGTAGTGGCGGAACGGTTCGGCAAGGCGGGAAAATTTAAAACCCCCAAAGTCGAATCCACCGGAACCGGTGGTGGCATCAAATTGTTCTGCGGCGGAGTGGGTGTGGGTTACCCAGACATCGTCAATGCCTCCCGGCGCATGAAAAAAACCGAGTTTGAAATGTGCCAAAAATTTGGTGTAAAGGATATTGTCGAGGTCAAGATTGGTTATGACGGCATTGTGTTGGCTCAAACCAAGAGCGCGAAGCCAATCGATCTGACCCGCAAAGAAATCTATCTGGCCTTGGCAAAGCGTGTGCCGGACCCAAGTTGTGGTGAATGTGACAACTTGGTCAAAAACCCCTACAAAATGTGGAACGAGATCAACCCGGCCCTGCCAAGCACTAAAATTGAAGTCTTGGGCCCGCCGCCGACTTCTGGAACCCGCGATGCTTTCGCTGAATTGGCATTGGAAGGCGGTTGCCAAGCGTTCCCGTTCATTAAGTCTTGGAAGGAAAGAGACGAGCCTGAATACAAGAGAATTTGCCAAACTGTGCGGGATGACGGCGCTTACATCGAAGCCGGCGAAAATGACAATTTGATTGTGCAGAAACTCGGCACCAACAAGACTGCATTGGGCATTTTTGGCTTCAGTTTCTTGGATCAAAACCCAGACAAGGTGCAAGCTGCCAAAGTTGACGGCCAAGAAGCCAATATGGAAAACATCGCCAGCAACAAATATCCCATTTCCCGCCCATTGTTCTTCTATGTCAAAAAGGGTCACATCGGCCTGATTCCGGGCATCGAAGCTTATGTTGCTGAATTTACCAGTGCTAAGGCAACGGGTTCTGAGGGTTATTTGGCAGAAAAGGGCTTGATTCCGCTGCCAGCCGATGAATTGAAAGAAGTGGAGGAAGATGCCAAAAAATTAAAGGACTTCTCCATTTAAGCTGTTGATTTAACAAGCTTTCGATGAAAGTAACGGTAGGGTGATCCGATGATCACCCTACATTCGCGATATTCAATGTTGTAAAACAACAGTCATTATTCAACCCCACCTGGCTATGCTGGGAAGGTTTGTTGAACCAATTTAATTTCATAAAATCCAGATGCAGGGGTGGCTTCAGCCATCTACTGGCGGTAGTGTTCGCCCCACAGACCTCGTTGATTCCCCGTCCATTCGGCAAATAAACCTGATTGCAAAGACATACTTTTAAATCGAGACAGTCTGTTGCTTATTTGGTTGCAAAAAAAATACGAAAAAGTTGCTCTGTAACAACACTGTCATAATCGTTTGCTAATCTTTTGTTGCAAAAAATTAACAGTTGTTGCGCTTTGCATGAGCCGCATGACCCTTTGTTCTTCATGCTAATCCTATGTACAAGCCATTCAATTAGATTATTTTAATCTCGCAACAGAGAGAGAGACATCATGAAACCCGTAAAACTGGCACTCGCCGTGACGGCCTTGTTAGGCGCATGTTACGGTCAAGCCCAAGCACTTGATCTTTACGTTGACACAAAAACCAAACAGTTATTCGCGGAACCGGGGAGGGGCCGCGTCAAACTGGGTACATTTGAGCAGGTCAGCGAACCAGACAAGGGAGCAAAGGAAACCAAGCGTTCAGTTCAAGAAATCGAAAGAAGCCTGGACCAGCAAAAAGCCGAATTGACGGCTATGGAAACCCGCCTAGACAAGAAGAAGGACACCATGAAGGCGGTGGAAAAGAAGATCGATACGGCTGCCGCCATGGCTCCAGCGAGCACGGAAAAGAAATGGTATGACAAGCTTTCGATCCGTGGCTATGGTCAATTGCGTTATAGCCAGTTGCTTGGAAATCACACCCAAATTGACCGAACGCAGTTGATGACCCCAACTGACCGCTCTGTTGGACAGAATCAGGACTTGTTGTTGCGTCGCGCCCGTTTGGTGGTCAGTGGCGATATCACCGATTATATGTATATCTACCTGCAAGGCGATATGTCTGCCAATATTGCCGGCAACACCGCGCCTAGTACCAGTGACAGCACCTCGCAAGGCAACTTTTTCCAAATGCGTGACTATTACGCCGATATCTTCTTTGATAAAGCTCATGAGTACCGCATCCGCGCAGGTCAGTCGAAAGTGCCGTTCATGTGGGAGAATCTGCAATCCAGTCAAAACCGCGTTTCCTTTGAACGCGCCGATGCCATTAACAGTACGGCTGTGCGCGATGAACGTGACTTGGGTATCTGGGCAATGTGGACACCTGACAACATCCAGCAACGCTTCAAATATTTGCAGAAATCAGGCTTGAAAGGTTCTGGCGACTATGGTGTAGTGGCGTTGGGCACATTCAACGGTCAAGGTGCCAACCGTTTCGAGTTCAACGATGCCATGCACTTAGGTGCGCGCGTCACCTATCCATTTGAATTGCCATTGGATCAGATTCTTGAAGTCGGTGCTTCCGGGTTTTTTGGCCGGTATAACCCAAGCACGACGGCTTATGTCAACCAGGGAAGGACCATTGCCGCACCCATACAAGTCGGCAACACGCCACTTAATACTGGCAGAGGTTATGATGACAGCCGATATGGCTTCCACGCAATTTTATATCCAAAGCCCTTCGGCTTGCAGACAGAATGGACATGGGGCAGAGTCCCAACCTTGGACTTGGGCAACAATACGCTGGCCTCAAAGGGTACGAACGGTGGCTATGTGATGGCAATGTATAAGCTAGATCATTTCTACGGTACTTGGGTGCCCTATGCGAAATGGGAGATGAACCGAGGCGGCTCCAAATTCGATTACAACTCGCCGTACATGTTCACTGAACAAGTCGAGGTTGGTGTGGAATGGCAGCCCAGGCCAGAGTTTGAAATCACTGCAGCTTATGCCTACATGGACCGCACCAACCTGAGTGCCGGCAGTCTATCAGGCATCCCAGGGCTGAAAACCACCAGCAGCTACCAGAGGGCAGTGGGCGATGTGTTAAGGCTCCAACTTCAGTACAATTACTGATTTAGACATCAAAGAGGCTATTTCGATGATCAAAAAAGCGATAACTGCATTGGCAGCGGTCATGTTGTTTGGCCTATTCCAGTCCGTACAGGCGGACACGGGTAGGCCCGGCGTCAACACCCTGCATGGCATGAGAATTTACAACAAAGCCTGCGCTTCTTGCCATCAAGACGGCAAGAATGGTGCGCCCAAGTTGGATGACATATCGAGTTGGAAGAAGCGTCTTTTCCAAGGTGAAGAAGTGCTGGATCAACATGCCTTGGCGGGGCATTTCAAAATGCCAAAAAAGGGTGGACATCCAGAATATAGCGACCAAGACATCATTGACGCGGTGCATTTTATGGTGGTCATGCTCCGAGACGCACCTGCCGACTAAGCAAAACGGCGGATTGAGTGGAGGCTAGGCATTGCCTTGCCCCACTCCCCTCCCGGCTTAAAGTCATTTACCCTGCCATTCCATAGGCTCAAAACCCGCAAGATTTCAATTTTTGCGGGTTTATTTTTGCTTGGGAATTTTGCTGCCGTCATATCACGCCAACAAAACACTGAATGGAGGGCTTACCAACAATCCCTAACGACCTGATAGCAAGTGTTAGCCGAAGCTTTCAAACCCGTTAGATCGCCGACGAAGTCGAATTTGCTGACTTTTCCATCGACGATGATGAAGGTCAATTTGCAAGAGTCTGGCTCAGAACGCGGCTTGCCGTTTGTATAAACCCAGTTCTCGTTGCCTTCTTTTGGTCTTTTGCTGGACGGTTCCCCGGCACAAGCCAGAAGCTCGTCTTTGGTCTTCCCCACAAGGCGATATTCGGCATCCTGTAAGATATTCTCCCTATGAAACACACAGCCGTTATTTGACAATAACAAAAGCGAGATAAAAGCCATTTTTCTAATGCTCATTTTGGGTGTCGTCTCATACTTGTGCAATGGTTAATCAACAGATATAGTTCGCGTATTGTACCTTACATTAGGTTTGCGCTTTTGCCTCAGCTTGTCTCTTACAATCCCCAAACATTCATTTGCATACATGACCACCCTATACGGCATCAAAAACTGCGACAGCGTCAAAAAAGCCAGGGCTTGGCTGGAAGCTCAAGGCATAGCCTATCAATTCCATGACTTTCGCAAGGACGGTTTGGATTTGGCACTATTGGAAAAGTGGGAGGTCATCTTGGGCTGGGAAGCTTTGCTGAACCGGCGCGGCACGAGTTGGCGCAAACTGGACGAAAGCCAACGCGAAGGCGTGAACCGCGCCAAAGCCATGGAGTTGATGTTGGAACAGCCCACTCTCATCAAGCGCCCGGTGTTGGAAACTGGGACAAAAACATTGATCGGCTTTAACGCCGAAGATTACGCTATGCTCACTACGGCAGTCGAAAGCTAGTTCACTCATCAAATTTTTGTAGGGGCGAATTTATTCGCCTACAAATTTGTGTTTTGATAAATTTATTCGCTTACATAACTATGATTTGGCGAATGAATTCGCCCCTACAACTATTCCAACCGCCGGATTTGGACTGACTAAACGATGAGCGACACGCTAGAACTGACCAAAGAACTGATCCGCCGCAGATCGGTCACCCCCGACGACGCAGGTTGCATGGACTTGGTCGCCGCCCGGCTGGAACCTTTGGGCTTTAAGGCGGAATGGTTTAACTTTGGCGAAACCAAAAACATTTGGCTGCGCCGGGGTGAAGATGCCCCGCTGTTCGTTTTTTTGGGCCATACCGACGTGGTGCCTTCTGGCCCAGAGGAGGAATGGCATTCGCCGCCATTCGAACCGAGCATCCGCGATGGCTTGTTATATGGCCGAGGCTCGGCGGACATGAAAAGCGGGGTTGCCGCGATGGCGACCGCGTTGGAGGCTTTCATACCCGAACATGCAGGCCACCGAGGTTCAATCGCCGTGCTGCTGACCAGCGACGAGGAAGGTGACGCCCAGGATGGAATAGCCAAAGTCGTGGAGGCGCTACAGGCGCGGGGTGAGTCCATTGATTGGTGCCTGGTGGGCGAACCTTCCAGTTTCGATAGGCTGGGCGATGTCATCCGCGTCGGCCGGCGCGGTTCGCTGTGCGGCGTCTTGCGGGTGTTGGGCATGCAGGGTCATGTCGCCTATCCAAACAAAGCCGACAACCCCATACACCGTTTCGCCCAGGCCTTGGCGGAACTCACTACCGAAGTTTGGGATCAAGGCAATGAATTCTTCCCGCCCACCAGTTTTCAAGTATCCAACATCAACGGCGGGACGGGCGCGGACAATGTGATACCCGGACGCTTGGATGTGCTATTCAACTTCCGCTTTTCCACCGCCATCACCGAGGCGGAAATCAAAGGCCGAGTCCATGCCCTACTCGACCGCCACGGTCTGAACTATGAGTTGAACTGGCGGCTTTCCGGCCCGCCCTTTTTGACCACGCAAACCGAATTGATTGAGGCGGTGCAGCAGGCATTGGAACAAGTCGTCGGTTTTCGCGCCAAACCCGACACCGGCGGCGGCACATCGGATGGGCGCTTCATCGCCCCTACCGGTGCGCAAGTGGTGGAAGTGGGGGTGTTGAATGGTAGCATCCACAAAATCAATGAGCATACACCCGTCAAAGATTTGGACACCTTGTCTCAAGTTTATCGGCAGGTGTTGGTTAATTTGTTGGTGGGTAGGCCGGAATAAGCCCGTACACGGGCGTTTCCGGCACAGGCATTGGCGGAAATCCTGCCTCTAGTCCGTGACATCATAGACCGGGAGACTGCGCTGGAAATGTTGGAAGTGCTGTTGCGTTATTATGTGCAGACCACACAAACGCTGGACGAACACGATATTCATGAACTTATCACCCAATCCACCAACGGGGAAGACACGATGCAAACATTCATTGACCGCTATATCGAACAAGGCCGACAGCAAGGCATTCTAACAGGCAAAAAGGATGGCTGGCAGGAAGGCAAGCAGGAGGGTAGACAGGAAGGTCAACGGGAAATTTTGCTCCGTCTGATGACCCGAAAGTTCGGCGTACTCACCGTCGTGCAACAAAGACAAATTTATCAAGCGGATGGCGAGACGCTGCTGCGCTGGTCTGAGCAATTGCTATTCGCGGCCTCGGCCGAGGAAGCCCTAAGTTAAAACGAATGAGGAAGACATGACCACCGAAAAACAATCCCCCCTAGTAAGCACCGACTGGCTGGCCGAACATTTAGGCTCGCCAAACCTCGTCGTGTTGGACGGCAGTTTTTTCCTGCCCAACCAAAACCGCAACGCCAAGGCCGAATACAACCAAGCCCATATTCCCGGCACACAGTTCTTCGATATTGATGAAATCGCCGATCATTCGACGAATTTGCCGCATATGCTGCCTAGTCCAAAAGAATTCGCGCAAGCCGCCGGCAAGTTGGGCATCGGCAACGATACTCTGGTTGTCGTCTATGACAGCAATTTCTTCATGGCCTCGGCACGGGTCTGGTGGACTTTCCGCATTTTCGGCCATAACCAAGTGGCGGTGCTGGACGGTGGTTTGGCCCGTTGGCTTCAACAAGGGCGGTCTGTGGACGCAGAGTCTGTTCAAGCACAGCCGAAAAGCTTCACCGCTAGTTTCCGCCCTGAACTTGTCCGCACTATTGAACAGGTTAAAATTCTACTCGGCCAGCCCGACGCGCAAATCCTCGATGCCCGAGGCTCTGGTCGTTTCCACGGCACCGAGCCGGAACCCAGGCCAGGCGTTCGCAGTGGACACATGCCCGGTAGCCGCAACCTGCCCTACAAAACCCTGTCGGACGAGGCCGGTTTCTGCCTGAAACCTTTGGTTGAATTGGAAACGCTGTACCGTCAGACTGGGATCGACAGTGCCAAGCCGGTTGTCACCACCTGCGGCACGGGTGTCACTGCATCGATTTTGGCTTTAGGTTTGTATCTGCTCGGCAATGAAACCGTCGCAGTGTATGACGGCTCGTGGACGGAATGGGGCGCGAGGGAGGATGTGCCGGTGGAGGTGGGATGAGGGCTGGGGCAAACCTTACGATCACATTTAGCTTAATTCACCGATGCTACGCAGTCAGGTGGATTTAGATGCGCACAGTAACCCACGGATAACATCCCTTCAGGGGATGTTATCCGTACTTTCATGGCAACCCACCAAATTGGAAATCACCTTAGGGATGATGCCCGCCAGCCGGTGCCGCGCCCCCGGAAGTTTGCGTCAGTTCTTTCTTTATCACCGTATGGTCATCAATTTGCAGTAAAGTGATGCCTTGGTCCATGACATAGCGGCATTCGACGCGTTTCGTGGTGCCGACGTTATTCCACACCAACTTGACGAACGCTGTGCGGTCAGAGTCCGATTCGCTGGGGGAATAAGGGTTGTCGCCGATCTCTTGCTTGACTGCCGCTGTACACTTGTCCAGCGCCAAGCTGCTAAGCAAGCTGGACGTTGCCAGAAAAGCCCCGGATCTCTTTTCTTGCTCTGTTTCCTTGGTGGTGCCGATGATGACGAAACCCACCACCATGACAGCAACTACCGCGATTAAAGCTTTAATGACTTGTGATTCCATAAGTTTGCCTCGTTGTATTTATAGCTTTTGGGGATTTGACTATAGCAAAAAACAGGCTGGAAGTGGGAAATGCTGTATCTTCTTTTAATTTTTATCAACTAGGCACACAATGTACCCGTTAAAATCCATTAGCCCCACACTGTTTTTTTTCTGCGTCCGGCCCAAGTCTATTTTAAGGTTCAACCATGTCAAACAACGTTAAGCCATCGCCAAAGCCATCTTGCGAACCATCCCCTGTAACCGATGCCCGTACCGGAGTAAGTAAAGAGGATATCAAACAATCTTATCTCGACAATCTATTTTGCGGCATGGGTCGTGCGCCGTTGATTGCCTCGTTAAATGATGAATATATGGCGTTGGCCCTGACTGTCCGCGACCGTGTCCTCCAACACGGCGTCTTTACTTTGGAGACTTACCAACAGCAAGACGTGCGCGTGGTTAGCTACCTGTCGGCGGAATTCCTGCCTGGCCCGCACCTTGCCAACAACCTGCTCAACCTAGGGATCACCGGTCAGGCACGGGAGGCGATGGCCGAACTTGGCTTGCAACTGGACGAGTTGATCGAGCAGGAGGAGGAACCCGGCCTCGGCAATGGCGGCTTGGGTCGGCTGGCCTCGTGTTATATGGATTCTTTGGCCTCGCTGCAAATTCCCGCCGTGGGTTATGGCATACGCTACGAATTTGGCATCTTCGACCAGACGATCCGCGACGGCTGGCAAGTGGAAATCACCGACAAATGGCTGCGCTTCGGCAACCCTTGGGAAATTCCCCGCCCGGAAATGGCCTACGATGTCGGTTTCGGCGGTCATACCGAGGCAACAACCGACGCGCAGGGTGGCTTGACTTTCCGCTGGGTGCCGGAAACGGTCGTCAAGGGCATCGCCTACGACACGCCCATACTGGGATACCATGTGGGCACTTGCAATTGGCTTCGTTTATGGAAGGCGGAGGCGGTTGAATCCTTCGATTTCGCCGCCTTCAACCATGGCGATTATTATCGTGCGGTCGAAGACAAGATGTTTTCCGAGACCATCACCAAGGTTCTTTATCCCAACGATGAAGTGGCCGAGGGCAAAGCCTTGCGGCTGAAGCAACAATATTTCTTCGCCAGTTGTTCGCTGCAGGACATGATCCGCATTCACTTGCAGTTAGGGCGCCGATTGGAACAGTTTCATGAAAAATGGGCGATCCAACTCAACGATACCCATCCGTCCATAGCCGTGGTCGAGTTGATGCGCCTGTTGCTGGACAAATACCAAATAGACTGGAATGTTGCCTGGGCGGTCACCTGCAATACCTTCGCCTACACCAACCATACGCTGCTGCCCGAGGCGTTGGAAAAATGGCCTTTATCGCTGTTCGGCCAGATACTGCCCCGTCATTTGGACATCATCTACGAAATCAACCGGCGCTTCCTTGACGAGGTTGCCGCGAAGTTTCCCCAAGACGGGGACCGGCTTGCCCGCCTTTCTTTGATCGACGAGAGCGACGAGCGCTACGTGCGCATGGCCCACCTGGCAACGGTAGGCAGCCACCATGTCAACGGGGTTGCCAGGCTCCATTCGGATTTGCTGAAACGGACAGTCATGCGTGATTTCGCCGAATTGTGGCCGGAGAAATTTGTCAATGTCACCAACGGGGTGACGCCTAGGCGTTTCGTGGCGTTGAGCAATCCGCATTTGTGCCAACTCATCACAAACCACATAGGCGAGGGTTGGCTCAACGACCTCAACCGACTGCGTCAATTGGAGCCGCTGGCGGTGGACAAGGAATTCCAGCAGCAGTGGCGCGAAGTCAAACTGGCCGCCAAACGGAAGCTTGCCAGCTTGATCGGGCAGCGCACCGGGGGGGTGGTCGATCCAGAATCAATGTTCGACATCCAGGCCAAGCGGCTGCATGAATACAAGCGGCAGCATTTGAATGTGTTGCATATCCTCACTCTTTACCTGCGTTTGAAGCGCGACCCGCAAGCGGACATCCCCGCCCGTACCTTCATCTTCGGTGGCAAGGCTGCGCCCGGTTATTTCATGGCCAAACTGATCATCAAGCTTATCAATGCGGTGGCCGAGGTGGTGAACCACGACCCGGATGTGCGCGGCCGGTTGAAAGTGGCGTTCTTTCCCGACTTCAACGTGAAAAACGCCCAACACATCTACCCGGCTGCCGACTTGTCCGAGCAAATTTCCACCGCCGGCAAAGAAGCCTCTGGCACGGGCAATATGAAGTTCTCCCTGAATGGCGCATTGACCATAGGGACGCTGGACGGCGCGAATGTCGAAATCCGCGAGGAGGTCGGGGCCGATAACTTCTTCCTGTTCGGACTTGACGCCGAACAGGTCGCCGACCTGAAGTCGCGGGGTTACAGGCCGCGTGACTACTACGAACGAAACGACAACCTTAGGTTGGTATTGGATTTCATCGCTTTTGGGGCTTTGGCGGACGGCGATACGGAACTTTTCCGTCCACTGGTGGAAAACTTGCTTAACCAAGACCCTTACCTTGTATTGGCCGACTACCAAGCCTATGTGGATGCCCAGAGCCAAGTCAGTGATCTTTGGCGGGACAGCCAGGCCTGGACCGAAAAGTCCATCTTAAACGTCGCGCACATGGGCAAGTTCTCCTCGGATCGCTCGATTCGCGATTACTGCCAAACTATTTGGAATGTAAAGGCGGTATCCGTGGAAGCGGAACCCTCGCCACAAAGGACTGGGGGCAAACCGCGGATTGACGGCATCGCGCAGGGGTGAAGTTTATGACCAAGGGGCTTTATATTACCAGCGCGGAACCCTACAGCGGCAAAACCATCATGGTGCTGGGACTGATGGAGTTTTTGGTGGGTCGAATCGGGCGCATCGGTTTTTTCCGCCCTCTCATCCATAATCGTAGGAAAGTCGATCCATTTATCAGCCTGATCATGTCACGCTACCAAATGCCCCAACATCAGGAAACGATGTTCGGATGCACATTTGGAACCGCCCGGGATTTATTGGTCGAAGACAGGCAAGAGGATCTTTACAGCCTGATTTTGGAAAAATACAAGACTCTCGAAGCCCAGTGCGACTTCGTGGTCTGTGTGGGAACGGATTACACCGATGCAGCCATATCGGTGGAATTGGAGTTCAACATGGCGATGGCCAACCACCTCGGCATTCCGATGTTGCCGGTGCTAAAAGGGAAGGACAAGCCTGTTAGCCACATCCTCGAATCGACACAAGTGATCGTCAATCTGTTGCGCGATCACCGCTGTGACATTTTGGCCGTAGTCATCACCCATGTCCCCCCTGATAACCGGGAGGGCATGCTTTTCGTGTTGGGCCAAGTGTTCAAAGACGATTTCCCGATCTATGCCATTGCAGAAGACCCGCGCCTGCAAAAACCTACGATAGGGGAGGTTGCCGAGTCAATTGATGCGGTATTGGTCAGCGGAAGTGAGGATTTGTATGATGGTCTGGTAAGAAGCATCAAGATCGCCGCCATGGAATTGCCCAATTTCCTGGAGCAAATCGAGGAGGGCTGCATGATTATCACGCCGGGCGACCGATCCGACATCATTCTAGGTGTGTTGGCCGCAGAGCTTTCCGGTTTATACCCGCACATCGTGGGCCTTATATTAACCGGTAAATCCAAACCCGCACCCAACATCCAGCAGCTTGTTGAATGCCTCGGGGCAAAAACCTTGCCGGTCTTTGCCGTGAATGAGGACACTTTTTCCACGGCGATTGCCGCTGATGCCGTCGAGTGCTGCATAGGCCCAAGGGACCAACGCAAGATCGCCGCCGCCCTCGGCCTAGTGGAATCCTCGGTAAACCTGCATGAGATAGTGGATCGTGTCTCCTTGGCCCCTTCCGAACATATCACCCCGCTGATGTTCCAATACGAGCTGATCCAACGGGCGCAGGGCAAGCGCAAACACATCGTGCTGCCTGAAGGAATGGAGGAGCGTGTGCTGAGAGCCGCAGAAATAGCACTGTTCCGGGATATTTGCGACATCACCCTGTTGGGCAACGAACAGGATATCCGCCGCAAAATCAGTTCATTGGGTCTTTCGTTGGAAAAGGCCAACGTCATCGACCCGAATACCTCCGAACTTCGGGAACCGTTCACGGAAGCCTACTACGAGTTGCGCAAACACAAGGGAATTAACAAGCAAATGGCCTACGAGACCATGTCCGATTGGGGCTTTTTTGGCACCATGATGGCTCATCTGGGTTATGCGGACGGCATGGTCTCGGGCGCGATACATACCACGGCCGCCACCATCCGCCCCGCCTTCCAAATCATCAAGACCCAACCCGGCATTTCCATCGTATCCAGCGTATTTTTCATGTGCCTGGAAGACCAAGTCCTCGTTTATGGCGATTGCGCCATCAATCCAGACCCCTCGGCGGAACAACTGGCGGATATTGCCATCAACTCGGCATTGACGGCACAGACTTTCGGCATTGAGCCACGGGTGGCGATGCTCTCCTATTCGACGGGCGAGTCCGGCCAAGGCCCCGAAGTAGACAAAGTGCGCGAGGCGACCCGCATGGCGCAGGAACGCCGCCCCGACCTCAAGATCGAAGGCCCGCTCCAGTATGACGCGGCAATAGATATTGATGTTGCGAAATTGAAGTCGCCTGACAGCAAAGTGGCGGGGCATGCGACGGTATTCATCTTTCCCGACCTGAACGCCGGCAACAACGCTTATAAAGCGGTCCAGCGTGCCGCAGGGGCCGTCGCCATCGGGCCAGTCCTGCAAGGGCTGAACAAACCGGTCAACGATCTGAGCCGGGGGGCTTTGGTGCCGGACATCGTGAACACCATAGCGATTACGGCGATTCAGGCGCAGTTGTAACTACAGCGTTTTCAACATCATGGTGCAAACAAACGACCGGCCAATTCTTCATAAAGTGGAAACTTGTCATCTAGGCTGATCAGTTGGACATCTAGCTCCAAAGCGGTGGCAATGATGAAGCGGTCGGCGGGGTCGCGGTGATGCAAAGGCAGATGGGCAGCGCAGGCGGCAATGCCCGTGGAAATAGATATTACTTCAACTTTCGCGCCGGAAGTCGCCTTAGATAACCATTCTTCCCAAGGGAACCCCAGATCCAAGCGCCCGGCCCTTGCCAAATATAAGGCTTCCCAAACGGAAACGGCGGAAATCATCAACTGGCCTCCTGTGCGGATAGTCTGCCGCACCGTATCAGGCAATAATTGTTCCGATCCTGGCAACCATCGCAGCCAGACATGGGTGTCCAAAAGGGTCATCTCAACACATCCCAATCTTCATCCGGCATCACGGGTTCCATTAATTCTTTGTCGTCGCATAACAGACGCATCCGGCCCGCAAGTTCCGGTGGAGGGATGTTCACCGGAACAGAGTCATCGGACAACTCATGCACGACAGTCACAATGACACGCATCCGATGCCGGGCATCGGGGGGTTCATCCAACCAATGCAATTTTCCATGATCGTAAACCGCTTCAAAGCTTTTTAGCATGATTTACTCCGGCTGAGTGTTTGAGGAAGTGTTAGCCCCTGCATTGGCGATTTAGCACAATGCGCCACATGCCAGATGTATCCGGCCAATACGGCTTAAACTTATTGCGCCCTTGGATTACGCCTTACCGCATCAATTAGCGATTCAAAAGTGCAAACAAAGCATTGTTTTGCGCAATGCTCAGGATCTTTCCATCACACAGTGCCCAGCCGCGTGGAACAGCAAATGAACCTTGTGCGGCAATTAATTTAATAACGCTTAAATACTCATCCATGGCAACCTCCAAAGTAGTGAGTCAAACGAAAAGTCAGGCCGGAATGCAAAACCCGGCGCCGACATGGCAGAGCCTCGTGGCAGTGACGAAAAACAACGAACCACGAAGTGTCCGCACCATTAAGGCGTGTGGGAAGTGTACTCTGCTGTTCGCCTGCCGTCAACGAGTCCGACTGGCTTGGTATTCTCACGCAACGACGCAAAGGCGCAACGTAGGCGCAAAGTGTTTTGATGGCGCGGGGCTATCCCCATCCCAATCTCAGGCCGGACGGGATAGGTTATCCCGTCCGCAACGTTTGGTGCGTCGTTGGTTCGGCGGGCATGCACAAAACCTCAGTAGCCCGGATGGAGTGAGGCGGAATCCGGGTTATATGGCTCCGTTCCCCCGGATTGCGCCGGAGGCTTCATCCCGGCTACGCTGGCTATATTTTTCTCTGGTTTCAAAAAGCCTATATTGAACAGGCTTCTCTCGGTGAGCCATCTTGTCGGTAGCGTTAAAGTTTATCACCAATGCCTCGATAACTGGATTTCTGTTTACCTCTTTGCCGCCAACATGATAAAAGTGTTCACGAGTGATAATACTAAAATTTGACCATAATGATTGAATATATTCATTGGCACGGTAATCATTATGATGCCATGTTGACAAAACAAACCTTCCACCAAAACTAGAAAGCTTTTCATATAGTTGCTTTTCGTGGCTATCATCCCAACCATTGAAATAATCAACATGTCGGTCTATATAAGGCGGGTCGCAATAAATTATATCCTGTGACGATGCCTCGCTAATGGTCTTAGAGAAGTCTTGACACTTAAATTTAAACTCTTTTGCCTTTAATAACCGGCTGACAAAATCAACCTGATTGACAATTTTTGTGACATAAGCTTGGGAAAATCGCTTAGGTTTTCTGCAAAAAGGGATATTGAATTCGCCCTTCTTATTGAAGCGAATCATTCCATTGAATCCCGCCCTATTGAGGAACAGAAAATCAAGTGGAGAGTGATACGAATTAAAACGTTGCCTAATAAAATAGTAGTGTCCCTCGCCTTTGGACAATAACTTTTCACCTTCACGGACAAGATAGTCCTTAACAAGTTCAGGAGTTATATCGCCATTGGCCATACTGGAATAAAAATGAACTAAATGCGGATTTGAGTCGCATAGAACCGCTTGTTGTGGCGCGAGGTTAAAGGCCACGGCGCCGGTACCCATGAATGGCTCAATCCAAGTACCATTGAAATCTTTTGGTATGACAGTTCTAATCCAAGGTACAAGTTTGGTTTTGATGCCTTGGGACTTGATGGGCGGGACGTTGGTTTTTATTGTCATTTTGAGAAAATTCTCACGCAACGACGCAACGTAAAAGCGAAGCGTTTAAATTGTGTGGGACTTTATTTGCAGGTGTGGCTAGATATGAATTGGTTTTTTTGCGTTGCGCCGTAGCGTCGTTGCGTGAGGTTGGATTTTTCCCTTTAATTCAATCTGCATGGATCACGTCTTCTTCTGGCTTAACTTGCAATATAACCCCATTGCCTGAATTGTTCCTGAAATTCAACCTCTTCCATAAATGCAAGATAAAACAAATACTCTGGTGCCAAATCAAGCTCGTCAAACCAGACAATCGTACTATGGGCTAATTTAAAATCCCTGAAAATATGTTCATCTTTTAATTTTACAAAAATAGCCCTTCTATCATTTAAGATAGATTGTTCAAGATTGGCAGTTCCAGTAAGTCCATTGTTAAACTTAAGACGAATTTTATAGCCATCAAGGTATTCGGCTTGTTGCACACCTAGCATGATTTACGACCTCTGTTAGACTAATGGTTTGATTTTATCGTAGTTACCGGTATTTTTAATACTATTCCAGTTGTCCAGCAATTCTACTTGATGGTCTTGGGCCCACTCGACTACCAGACTTAATACCTTTGACGGTAACTTGCCTTCGATTACACCCAAAGTGGTGATGGAAATTGCCGCATTAAATTCGTTGCTGAATTTTATGAAGGGTTTCCATTGGCTACTAAACAATTGAGGTATTTCAAAACCTATGCTTTTGGAAAGCCCCCAATAAAGTATAAACTTATTATTTGGCGACGCGTCGCTTGAAATCGGGTGAAGCGCAGGAAATTATCGGTGTGTCATAACGGGCAGATATCCCAAAAACATCCTGTATTCTCTTTTGCGTTTGTATAACCCCAATGGCTTGCCGCATTATATCGGACAGGAAAATCACCGCCTTATCACCCGGCTGATTATCTTGTCGAGAAGTCTTTGTCCAGTTTAGGTTTCCTACAATTGGAAACATTTTAAAAGTTAAACCCGTGGTTCTCTGGATAGTTTTGCTGACACCTCTTTCATACAAAAAATCATTGAGATTGGCTATACGAAGAGAAATTCTCAGTTTATATAATTCAATCGACGCAGGATCGTCAAAGGATTGCGCGGCTATATTTGACAGCTCTGAACGATATTCCTTGGCGGATTCACTATTTCTTAACTTCAGGGCATTTTCTATTATATCTTCAGGACTCTTTGCCTTATAAAGAGCCGCGATAAATATAGGAGACAGTGCCAAGTCTAGACCATCTGCTTCCGATTGATTTTTTTGTAGCAGTTTTTTTCTTAAAGAACTCAGTTCATCCATAGAAAAGCGATGCAATATAGAACTAGGTTCTTCTGCGCTTAATATAACTGGTTGGCGTGAATAGTGTGGAAAATAGTTGGCTCTCGCCCTATTGACGAGTCCTTCACGCATCAACCCTAATCTTACTAAAACTCCAAACCCCATTGGGCCAATTTCGTTGTTAACCATGCGCTGCATTCCCCGATTAAAGGTTTGTGCGCAATTATCATCCTGTATCGAGTTTGCAATTTCAATGTACTGATTTATAAACGAAGACTTTGTATCGTCCGTTTCGACCACTCCAGCATAAGTTCCTGAGCGAAACCTTACTGACCAATAGAGGGATTCAATTGATACGGTATCTAACCGGTCAACTGCCCATATAATTGCTGCTTTTGTTACATCCTCGTCTTCATCGATTTGTTCTGCTAAAGGCGTAATCCAATGTTCCCCCTCTAATACCGACATGAGTGAACTTTTGCCTAGCAAGTCGGCGTAAGGTAACCAAATGGAAGAAGTGCCAAGTTCATAGGTGATATTCTCATGAAGAACAATTGCCTCGATAAACTGACTAAGCGACAAAAGCCTACTGAGCGGCAAATCAACGCGCGTCTCTTTCTTGTCAACTGCTCTAGCGGCTCCGTAGAGTGTTGTGAAGTCCAAATGAGTTGGTAAAACTTGCTGCATACATAACCTCTATTCTTTATTAGATTAACTTAGAATTTGGCATCAAGCAGAGGCGTAACGCAGGAAACTTTGACCCCTTCCCCACTGTCGGAACACTACTGTTAAGTTAAGCCGTCATACCGGCAGAGATTGCCGGTATCTTGGCTACAGGAATGTTCCAGGCCCGCGCCATCCATGGAATCTGGGTTCCGGCAGTCCATGCCGGAACGACGAGTTTTTTAACTTAGTGGCAATCCCTCGTCAAGACCGCCTTCCCAACCCCAAACCCTCCCAAATTGCCAAACACGCCTCCGATTGGTTCAGCGTATAAAAATGCAAGCCTGGAACGCCTTGATCCAACAAGCGGCGGCACAGTTCGGTGACCACTTCCACGCCGAATGCACGGATGGCAACACGGTCGTCACCGAACATTTCCAATCGCTTCCTCACCCAACGCGGGATTTCCGCGCCACAGGCTTCCGAAAAGCGTGAGAGTTGGGTGTAGTTGGTGATGGGCATGATGCCCGGCACGATGGGAATGGCGATGCCAAGTTTTTCACAGTCGTCCACAAAGCGGAAATAAGCATCGGGATTATAAAAATATTGCGTGATGGCGGTGTCGGCACCGGCTTCCACCTTGCGCTTGAAATTAAGCAAGTCGGCTTCCGCGTTGGCGGCTTGTGGATGCACTTCCGGGTAGGCAGCCACCTCAATGTGGAAATGATCGCCCGTTTCTGCACGGATGAACTCCACCAACTCGATGGCATAGCGGAATTCCCCAACAGACATCATCCCCGACGGCATGTCGCCGCGCAGGGCGACTATATGGCGAATGCCTTTGGATTGATAAGCTTGCAAAACTTCGCGGATATTGTCCTTGGTCGATGCGATACAGGAAATGTGCGGCGCCGCTTCGATGCCTGTGTTTTGCTGGATATCGACGACCGTCTCGAAAGTCATCTCGCGGGTCGAACCGCCCGCGCCAAAGGTGACGGAACAGAAGCCGGGCTTCAATGTCGCCAGTTTGTCCACGGTGTCGCGCAGGTTGGCAACGGCTTGGTCGGTTTTCGGCGGGAAAAATTCAAAACTCAAATTGTGGGCGTTATTATTTGTTGTGTCCATGGTCATGCTCTAATTTCGGCTAAACCAGCTCACGCGCTTTTTGGAAGGCATCGCGGAAGTCCAAGTAGACTGGCTCTTCGGTTTCCAGCAATAACCCCAGCAACCTATTTTGCAACTGGTATTTGACATTGCCCACCGCCAGCGCACCGATGCCGACGGCGGAGGGACTGTTGGTGGCGTATTTCAGCGGTGCGCCGTTGTCCATGCGTTTGATGCCTTCCACTCCGAGCGGTGGGACGGCGTTGACATCGCCGACAACCTTCAGTTGTTGGGCATCGGCCAGCACGTCCGCGTTGAGGACTTCCACCCCAGCCTTGGCGGCACAAAACACAATGTCCGCATGGGATATGAGCCTCGCCTTGTCGGCATCGGAACTCGCATAGGTGCCGTGCAGCAGGGAACCGCAGAGGTGGTTGTATTCGTCGGCTTTCTGCAATGCCACTTCAATGCTTAGGTGGTCGACGATGGTGGTATGGGCGCCTGCCAATGAGGCAATGACACCCGTGGCCAAACCAACGGGCCCAGTTCCGCCAAATACAACGGCGCGACAGTCTTTCAAACCCCGTCCGTGTTTTTCCAGCAACTGCTTTTCCACGCTTGCGACCAAGGCCGCCGCCGTGGTGAATGCGCCGGAAGGGTCTGCCAGCACTGAAACCACAAAAGGGGGCACCATGGCTTTTTTCGCGGCGTCCAGCATATCCATCGCCAAACCGATGTCGCGTCCACCGATGAAAATGCCGGTTCGTTTCACTCCGGTCGGCCCACGCGAAAAAATCGCATCCTGCACCAAGCCATTGACTTCCCCCAACTTGACATTGCTGTAGGGCAGCAATACCTCGAAACCCGCGTCTGCCGCCATGTTCAAGTCGAACGGGCTGTTATGGGGCATCGGGTCGAACATGTGGATGATGGATCGTATTGCCATGAATTTAAGTTCCCGTTGGATCGGATGTTGCCAAACAATTAGGTTGATTCTATCATCAAGGCTTCTTGATTAAATTCCGCGCCGCCTCGAAGGCGTGTTCGTAATGCAAGATAACCGGCTTGTCGCTTTTACGGTTCTGAAAGCGCATCATGACAAGCAACTTGTGCTGGGTTTGGTATTTAAGATTGCCGATGGCCAAGGCACCGAAGCCCACCGCCCCACTGTGGGAATCCTTGATCGGAGCGCCTTTGTGGAAAGGGTCAAGGCCGGAGATGCCGGAAGGCGGCACCGCATTGACATCGGCGGCAACCTTTAGCCTGGGGGCTGCGGCAATCAGTTCGGCACTGAGCACCTGAATGCCGGCGGCGGCAGTGGCAAAAACCACATCTGCATCCAAGATCAGTTCCTCCTTGCTGGCGTCGGCATTGCCCTCAATCTTGGTTTTGCCTTCGCAGTATTCTTTGTTGCACAGCGCTGCGACTGCCCGCGCCTTTTCCAGTTGACGACCGATGATGGTCACATTCGCACCAGACTGGGCCGCCAACACGGCGGCAATCTGACCGACCGGGCCGGTGCCGCCAAGGCAAAGCACATTCGCGCCCTCCAACCCCTGGCCAAGTTTCAACAGTTCGTTCTCGACCAGGGCCACCATGGCGGCCGCCGTGGTGAAAGAGCCACTCGGGTCGGCGAACACCGAAACCTCGAAAGGGGGAACCATGGATTGCTTTGCCACATTCAGCATCTCCATGGCCGTTTTCACATCGCGGCCCCCGATGAATATGCCTGTGCGCCTACCGCCCGCGGGGCCACGGGAGAAAATGGTGTCTTGCACCAACATGGGAATTTCGCTCGAATCAAGTTGGGTGTAGGGGCTGGTCGATAGCCAGCCAGCATCCACAGCCATGTTCACGTCGAAGGGGCTGAGGTTCTTTTCAGGGGTGAACATGTGCAAGATAAAGGCTTTTCCCATGGTTTTTCCTTAAAATTAATGTGTTAAAAAATGCAAATCTTAGGTTGATTTCTCGTAATGTGGGGCATTGTCCGACATTAGGCACTAATGTGGAAGACCTAGGCGGCATTTAAAACGCCCATGCACCTAACTTTTTTGCTTTCGGCAAACCTTCAGCCCTATCTGCAATTTATATATTTTGATAGTGAATAAACTATTAAAAGCAATAGGCAGCCCTAAACAACTTAAAAGAGTCGCATTGTCGGTTAATGCGGTTTATTCTTAACACAGATAGGGGAAGTTGGCCTCAAGCTTTCACAATGCTTGAAAAGTGCGGCCAAATTCCCTATATTGACGGGCTATTTTGCGTCTTGGCTGGCTTGGCCTCCATCCAGCCAACCATTTAAATTTAGAAACTTAGGGCAACAACAGACACTTTGATCGCCAACAACGGGGCAAGCAAGCCGGTTTTGCCTGTCCAAGCCTTAAGCGAAACGGTGAAATTTTCTTCAGTGCTCAGACACCGAATGAGGTAAAAAAATGAGTTACGACACTTTACCCGCCAAACAGGGTCTGTATGACCCGAGAAACGAACACGACGCTTGCGGCGTAGGTTTCATCGCCCACATCAAGGGCAACAAGAGCAATCATATCATCCAACAAGGATTGGAACTCCTTAGAAACCTGACGCACCGCGGGGCAGTGGGCGCTGACCCTTTGGCGGGTGACGGTGCGGGCATACTCATCCAGACCCCGGATGCCTTCCTCCGCGAAGAAGCGGCCAAGCGGGGTATCAGCTTGCCCCCCGTGGGGGAATATGGCGTGGGCATGGTGTTTCTGCCCAAAATAGAAGGCGAGCGGGCGAAGTGCGAAAAGATCCTCACTGGGTTCATTCAAGCCGAAGGCCAGACCGTCCTCGGCTGGCGCGACGTGCCAGTGGATAATAAGGGTTTGAGCGAATCGGTCAAGGCAGTGGAACCTTTCATCCGGCAGATATTCATCGGCCGGGGGTTGAATACGCAGACCCAAGATGCCTTTGAACGCAAATTGTTTGTCATCCGCAAGCAAACCGAAAATGCGGTGCGCGAACTTTGCCTGTCCTGTGGCAAGGCCTTTTACCTACCTTCATTCTCTTCCCGGACGCTGGTTTACAAGGGCATGTTACTGGCCAGCCAAGTTGGTGAATACTTCCTTGATCTGCAAAACGAGACTTTGCTTTCTGCGCTGGCGCTGGTTCACCAGCGTTTCTCGACCAACACCTTCCCCACTTGGGACTTGGCCCATCCGTTCCGCATGATCGCCCATAACGGTGAAATCAATACCGTTCGCGGCAATGTCAATTGGATGGCCGCGCGGCGTTATTCGATGTCGTCCGAATTGCTGGGCGATGACTTGGACAAACTATGGCCGCTCATCGCCGACGGTCAGTCAGACTCGGCTTGCTTCGATAACGCGCTGGAACTGTTGGTCGCAGGCGGCTATTCGCTGGTTCATGCGATGATGCTGCTGATCCCCGAAGCCTGGGCTGGCAACCCGCTGATGGACGAAAAGCGCCGAGCCTTCTATGAATACCATTCCTCGCTGATGGAACCATGGGACGGTCCCGCTGCCGTGGCTTTCACTGATGGCCGCCAAATCGGCGCAACCCTTGACCGTAATGGACTAAGGCCGGCACGCTATCTGATCACCGATGATGACTATGTGATGATGGCCTCGGAAATGGGGGTGCTGGACATTCCCCAACACAAAATAGTTAAGAAATGGCGCTTGCAACCGGGCAAGATGTTCCTCATCGACTTGGAACACGGTCGCATCATTGACGACACTGAAATCAAATCGGAATTGACTGGACGCGCACCTTACCAGCAATGGGTGGACGAAACCCAAATCCATTTGGAAAGCCTGCCTCCCGAAGTGGCTGCCATGGCACCCGACGAACAGACCTTGCTCGATGCGCAGCAAGCATTCGGGTATACCCAGGAAGACATCAAATTCTTCCTCCAACCGATGGCCCTTACCGGCCAGGAACCGGTTGGTTCGATGGGGGTCGATGCCTCGCTTGCCGTCCTGTCCAACCGCCCGCGTTTGCTTTACGATTATTTCAAGCAAGGCTTTGCCCAAGTCACCAACCCGGCCATCGACCCAATCCGCGAAGAATTGGTCATGTCCTTGGTTTCCCACATTGGCCCGCGCCCCAACCTGCTTGGTCTGGATGAGGGGGGCGCGCACAAGCGCCTGGAAGTCCATCAGCCAATTCTCAGCAACAAGGACTTGGAAAAAATCCGCCGCATCGAGGCGCGTACTGCCGGGGCGTTCAAAACCAAAACGCTGAGCATTTGTTTCCTGGCCGAAACCGGTGCCTCCGGCATGGAACCGGCCCTGCAATCCCTTTGCGCCCAGGCGGAAGAGGCAGTGCACGACGGCAATAACATTCTGGTGCTTTCCGACCGCCGGATAGATGCAGAATATGTTGCGATTCCGGCCTTGCTCGCAACATCGGCAATACATTTCCACTTGACGCGCACCGGTTTGCGCACCAAGGTTGGGCTGGTGGTCGAATGCGGCGAGGCTCGCGAAGTCCATCACTTCGCCGTGTTGGCGGGTTATGGGGCTGAGGCAATCAACCCCTACCTTGCCTTCGACACCCTTTCCCACATGCGGGCAACCCTGCCGGAGAAGTTGTCCGAAGACGAAATCCACAAACGCTACATCAAGGCGGTGAGCAAGGGATTGCTGAAAATCATGTCTAAAATGGGCATCTCCACTTACCAATCGTATTGTGGTGCGCAAATATTCAACGCCATCGGCTTGGCCCAGGATTTTCTCGACCTATACTTTACCGGTGCCAGCAGCACCACAGGCGGCGCGGGACTCCCCGAAATTGCCGAAGAGACAGTGCGTCGCCATCGTCTGGCTTTCAGTGATGCCCCGATCTATAGGAATGCACTGGATGCGGGCGGCGAATATGCCTATCGTGTGCGCGGCGAAAACCACATGTGGACACCGGAGACCATCTCCAAACTACAGCATGCCACTCGTGCCAACGATGCCAAAACCTACGCCGAGTATGCCCGCTTGGTCAATGTGCAGAATGAACGCCTGTTGACTTTGCGCGGCTTGATGGAATTTCAATTCGCCGATCAGCCGGTTCCGCTGGACGAAGTCGAACCGGCCAAAAGCATTGTCAAACGTTTTGCCACGGGTGCGATGTCCTTCGGATCCATTTCCTATGAAGCCCACACCACGATGGCAATTGCGATGAACCGCATCGGCGGCAAGTCCAACACGGGCGAGGGGGGTGAATTGTCGGAACGCTTCAAGCCGTTACCCAACGGCGACTCAATGCGATCTGCCATCAAACAGGTGGCCTCCGGCCGTTTCGGCGTGACTACGGAATACCTAGTCAACGCCGATGACATCCAGATCAAGATTTCGCAAGGCGCGAAGCCGGGCGAGGGAGGCCAGTTGCCAGGGCACAAAGTGGACGAAATCATCGCCAAAGTACGGCATTCAACGCCCGGCGTGGGCCTTATTTCACCCCCCCCGCACCATGACATTTATTCCATTGAAGATTTGGCCCAGCTCATTCATGACCTGAAGAACGTCAACCCGAAAGCCCGCATTAGCGTCAAGCTGGTGTCGGAAATCGGTGTCGGCACCGTGGCGGCGGGCGTTGCCAAGGCCCACGCGGATCATGTCACCATCGCCGGCTATGACGGCGGCACTGGTGCCAGCCCGATCACGTCAATCAAACATGCCGGCTTGCCATGGGAAATCGGCTTGGCCGAAACCCACCAGACCTTGGTGCTGAACAAGTTGCGCGGACGCATTGCCGTACAGGCCGATGGCGGGGTCAGAAGTGGCCGTGACGTGGCCATCGCCTTTCTGCTCGGTGCCGACGAAGTGGGCTTTGCCACCGCGCCATTGATCGTCGAGGGCTGCATCATGATGCGCAAATGCCATCTGAACACCTGTCCGGTTGGTGTCGCCACCCAAGACCCCGAACTGCGCAAGCGTTTCACCGGACAGCCTGAGCATGTGGTGAATTTCTTTTTCTTCGTCGCCGAGGAACTGCGCCAGATCATGGCAAATTTGGGTTTCCGCACTGTCGACGAGATGATAGGCCATTCGGAAAGGCTGGACATGAACCGCGCCATCCACCACTGGAAAGCCTCGAAGATCGACTTCAGTAAAATTCTGCACAAACCGGAGGCCGGCCCCGATGTGGCTTTGTTCAATTGCGAATTCCAAGATCATGGTTTGGAACAGGCGATGGATCATTACCTGATCGAACAGGCCAAACCGGCCTTGGAAGAACGCAAACCGGTGCGCATCGAGACGAATGTGCGCAACACCAACCGCACGGTCGGAGCGATGCTCTCTGGCGAAGTGGCCAGGCGCTACGGTCATGCGGGTTTGCCGGAAGACACTATTTCGATTCTGGCCAAGGGTACGGCGGGTCAGAGTTTCGGCGCATTCCTCGCCAAGGGTGTCAGCATCGAGCTACAAGGCGAAGGCAATGACTACGTAGGCAAAGGCTTGTCCGGCGGGCGAATCGTCATTTACCCGCCGAAGGATTGCCCGTTCAAAGCCGAAGAAAATATCATCGTCGGCAATACCGTGCTGTACGGTGCCATTAGTGGCGAATGTTATTTCCGGGGCGTGGCGGGCGAACGCTTCGCCGTGCGCAACTCCGGTGCGATTGCTGTCGTCGAAGGTGTCGGCGACCATGGCTGCGAGTACATGACTGGCGGCGTGGTGGTGGTGCTAGGCTCCACCGGGCGCAATTTTGCCGCAGGCATGTCGGGCGGCGTGGCCTATGTATTGGACGCAACCGGCAATTTTGAAAAGCGCTGCAATCTGTCCATGGTCGAGCTTGAGCCCATCCCGGAGGAAAACAATGTTTCCCACGGCCTGGATCAAAACGGCGACGACTTGGAAAGCCATGGCCTAGTCGATATCATGCATGACATGACCAATGGGGATGCCAGAAGGCTGCGTCATCTGATCGAGCGCCACGCCCGCTACACGGGAAGCGAATTCGCCCGTCATATATTGGACGAATGGGCAAACTATCTGCCGCTTTTCGTCAAAATCATGCCGGTCGATTACAAGAAAGCGCTGGAGAAAATCCAACAGACCAGAATCAGTCAGGGGGCGAGCCAGCATTAAAACCCCAAACTAATCGAGGGGATAGATATGCCAACAATGTTGTACTATTCTCTCGGTTGTTTTTTGAGCATCACTCGCGTGGAAACTGCAATGGCATCTTTAGAAGAGATTTATGTTACAACGACTGTACGTCAATAATTTCCGCTGCCTAGTCAAATTTGAATTGAAATTTGATAGGCTGAACTTATTGCTGGGGGTAAATGGCTCTGGAAAAACCAGTGTATTCGATGTATTGCGCAAAATTCAGGACTTTGTAATTGGTGAAGCATCAGTTTCAGACCTATTCAAATCGCATGATAAGACGCAGTGGCTAAAGCTTGATTTGCAAAATTTTGTAATGGACATCTCCATGGATAGTGATGTTTACACTTATACGCTTGATATTCAGCACGACAAAGAAACAAAGAAACCAATAGTCGCCAAGGAAGAATTAAGTATGAATGGAAAGCCCTTGTTTGTTAACATCGACGGCATAGCCCACTTATATCGCGATGACCATACGCTTGAACAGGAATACCCATTAAATAAGACACGTTCTGGAGTCGGCTACCTTGAGGAGTACAAGGACAGGAAGTTGCTTGCGCGGTTTAAGCGCGAACTCAACAGGTTTATCATAGTTCGGCCAATGCCTGTGCTTATGGAAAAAAGAAGCCTCGACGAAGACATATATCTAGGCGAGATGATGGAGAACTTTCCTTCATGGTATCGATATGTTTCCCATGCAAGCGGCGAATTCGTGTCAAAACTAGGCTCCGAACTAAGTGATATATTACTTGGATTTCGATCACTGGACTTTAGTCTTTTGGGTGAAAATGCCAAACTACTTAAAGTTAGTTTTGATTCTCCTGATGACGGCAAGTTTAGCTTAAACTTTAGTAAATTATCAGACGGGCAGAAAATGCTGATTGCCTTGTACGCCCTTTTGGTTTTTAGCAGATTGAAAGAAAAGAATTCCTTATTTATAGATGAGCCGGATAACTTTCTAGCTTTAAGGGAAATACAACCTTGGTTATCCACTCTGGCAAGCGAATGTGGAGACTCAATCGAACAAGCTATATTGATATCTCATCATCCAGAAATAATTGATTATTTAGGCGGGGATGGGTATGGACAGTGGTTCATGCGTGACAGAACCGGCTCTGTTCAAGTAAGCAATGAGCCTAAACAGATAATTGATGGGTTAAGTTTGTCTGAAACCATAGCACGAGGATGGGAGGAATGAGTAAACCAGTCAGTGTAGTTTTGCTTTGTGAGGATAAGCAGCTAAGTGCTTTTTCTAGGCGGTTTCTCAAAAAACGAGGCATCAATAGAATTAATGAGATAGAACGTCCACCAGAGAAGGTTGGCGGTTCCCGCAAGCAATGGGTGAATAAGGAATATCCTCGACAACTACAAGCCATACGTCAACGTAGCGGTGCTGTATTGATTGTGTGTACGGATGCAGACGAGTTAGCGGTTGAATGTCGTATTGAGGATTTGGACGAGGCTTGCAAAAAGGCCGACATAGAACCACGCAAAGACCACGAACCAGTGGTAATGATCGTACCCAAATGGAATATTGAAACGTGGCTTTCGTATCTTAGAGGTGAAAGCTTCGATGAAGACAAGAAAGACAATCGCCCCGATAGCCGCTACACAGGATATGAAAAGGAATGTAAAGAGCAAGTACAAAAGCTTGTTGAAATGTGTTATGTAAAACAAGCTTTACAGGAGCCCACCCCCCCTTCCCTTAAAGCCGCTTGTAAAGAATATAAAAAAGTTAAACAATGATGGAAATTATCTCCGTAGCCGCCAATCATCCATGCGGTTTGACAAAACTAAATCATAAAAGGTACTAATTTATGGGCAAACCAACCGGATTCATGGAAATCTCCCGCAAAGACAGAAAATATATGCCTGTCGGGGAACGCATCCACAATTACAAGGAATTCGTCATCTCCCTGACCGACGATGAGGCCGGCAAGCAGGGTGCGCGCTGTATGGACTGTGGCATTCCCTACTGCCACAACGGCTGCCCCATCAACAACATCATCCCCGACTTTAACGATCTGGTTTACCAGAACCAGTGGCGGGAGGCCCTGGATGTCCTGCACAGCACCAACAATTTCCCGGAATTCACCGGGCGCATCTGCCCCGCACCCTGCGAAGCGGCATGCACGTTGAATTTGGACGACCAGCCGGTCACCATCAAGTCCATCGAATGTGCAATCATCGACAAAGGCTGGGAAAACGGCTGGATCAAGCCGCAAACCCCCCAGCGCCGTAGTGGCAAAAAGGTGGCTATCGTTGGTTCGGGCCCTGCGGGTTTGGCTTGTGCGCAACAATTGGCCCGTGCCGGTCATGCCGTGGTGGTCTATGAAAAGAATGACCGAATTGGCGGGTTGCTGCGCTATGGCATACCGGACTTCAAGATGGAAAAGCACATCATCGACCGCCGAATTGCCCAAATGCAAGCCGAGGGCGTGGCCTTTCGCCCCAACAACCACATAGGCCGCGACATCCCAATCCAAACCCTACTCAATGGATATGATGCCGTGGTTCTCACTGGTGGCGCGGAACTGCCGCGCAACTTGCCGGTACCCGGACGCGAACTCGCCGGTGTGCATTTCGCCATGGAATTCCTACCCCAGCAAAACAAGCGCAATGCCGGCGACACGAACCCCGATGCAAACGCCATCAGTGCCGAAGGCAAACAGGTCCTTGTCATCGGCGGTGGCGACACTGGCTCCGACTGCATCGGCACATCCATCCGCCAAGGCGCGGCACATGTGACCCAGATAGAAATTCTTCCCCAACCGCCGGAAAAGGAAAACAAGGGTCTTACATGGCCATTGTGGCCTAACAAGTTCAGGACATCTTCCTCGCAGGAGGAAGGCTGTGACCGGGAATTTTGTGTCACTACCAAGGCTTTCGAAGGGGAGGACGGACAACTCAAACAGGTGCGTTGCGCGCGTGTGGAGTGGAAAAACCAAGACGGACGCTGGGCGATGAACGAAATCGAAGGCAGCGAATTCATCGTCAAGGCTGATTTGACTTTCTTGGCCATGGGCTTCCTGCATCCAACCCAGGAAGGCATGTTGAATGAACTCGGTGTGGAACTGGACGAACGCGGCAACGTCAAGGCCGACACCCAAAATTACCAAACTTCCCTTGCCAAGGTGTTCAGTGCGGGGGACATGCGCCGCGGACAGTCCTTGGTGGTTTGGGCCATCCGGGAAGGCCGCCAAGCCGCCCGTGCAGTGGACGAGTTCCTCATGGGAACGTCCGAATTGCCCCGCTAGTCTAACAGCGCCATTCATCGCCGGTTGCGGACACCCATGACCGGCAATGAAAGGATCCCGGCTATCGCTTATCTCCCCGCCCCCAGAGTTCTTTGGATAAACATGATTAGATTGTTTTCTCTCGCCCGGGTTTTCGGCGTTATGCTGATGATTTTCAGCGCTTCCTACACGTTGCCCATTTTGACTGCCTGGCTCTATGACGACGGCACCATGCTATTGTTCATCAGGGATTTGTTGCTCACCTTCTCCTTGGGCGGTGTGCTGTGGGTGCTCTCCAAGGATTATGCCCGCGAACTCAAGGCGAAGGATGGCTTCATCCTAGTGCTGCTGACTTGGGGCGGGATGGCCGCGATTTCCGCCGTGCCCTTAATGTCCTACTTGCCCTCTCTGTCGTTTACCGACGCGTACTTTGAAACCATGTCCGGGCTTTCCACCACGGGTGCGACTGTGCTAAACGGCTTGGACAGGCTGCCCCCGGCCATTAACCTATGGCGTCACGAATTGCACTGGATAGGCGGCATGGGAATCATCGTGCTGGCGGTGGCAATCCTGCCCATTCTCGGGGTCGGCGGAAGACAGGTGTTCATGTCCGAAACACCCGGCCCCATGAAGGACAGCAAACTCACCCCCCGCATCGCCGAAACGGCTAAGAACCTGTGGGCCATTTACGCTGGAATCACCTTGGCCTGCATACTCGCGCTGAAACTGGCCGGCATGGACTGGTTGGATGCCGTATGCCATGCTTTCTCCACTTTGGGCCTGGGCGGCTTTTCCACCCATGATGCCAACATCGCCTACTTTGACTCGCCGGTCATCGAGGGTGTGTTGATGGTGTTCATGTTGCTTTCTGGGATGAATTTCGCAACACACTTTCTCGCCTTGCGCAACAGAACCTTAAACCCTTACCTATATGATGTCGAGGCAAAGCCCTATCTGGCTCTAATTATGGGAAGTTGCCTGGCCATAGCCGGATACCTGAACCTGAAAGGGGTTTACCCCGATTTTTTGACATCGCTGCGAAATGCCGCGTTCAACGTGATTTCGATTGCCACCGATTGCGGTTTTTCCAGTGTGGATTTTGGTCAATGGCCGATTTTCGCTCCGTTGTGGATGCTCTTCCTTGCCTGCGTCACGGTGAACACCGGTTCCACTGGGGGCGGCATCAAAATGATGCGCACACTGATCTTGGCGAAACAAAGCGAAGTGCAGATGTTTCTCCTCACTCACCCCACAGCGATCCACCCCCTGAAACTGGGCAAGATGATCGTCAATTCCAACATCCAACTCTCGGTGCTGGGGTTTATCTTCGTCTATTTCATGAGTATCGTCACGCTGACTTTTGTCCTCATTGTCACGGGGATGGATTTCGTCTCCGCACTCTCCGCCATTGTCTCCTGCCTCAACAATGCCGGCCCCGGATTGGGCCAAGTCGGCCCCGCGACCAATTACGCTTCCCTTTCTGACTTCCAGACTTGGATTTGCACCTTGGCGATGTTCTTGGGCCGCATGGAAATTTTTACCGTGCTGGTATTGTTCACGCCGGCTTTTTGGCGAAAGTGACATGTTAATGTTACAAATCATATCAAAAATGAAAGCCCACAAATCACCCCTCAACAACAAAAGCGGAGAAACCTCATGCATGTGACACACGAACAATCAGAGCAAGCGTTGGCAGCAGCCATCCAGAAGGCGAAAGAACTCGACACCCAAATGTGCATTGCAGTGGTGGATTCAGGCGCGGACTTGAAGCTTTTCGTTAGGATGGACGATGCTTGGGTAGGCAGTGTCGATATCGCCATCAAGAAAGCCAAAACCGCCTGTTTCTTTGGGATGCGCACGGGGCAGATTGGCAAATTGTCCCAGCCGGGCGGGCCTCTTTATGGAATCGAGCATTCCAACGACGGGTTGATCACCTTTCCCGGTGGCGTCCCCATTGTGACTAAAGAGGGCGTACTGATCGGGGCAATCGGGGTCAGCGGCAGCGCGGTGGAGAACGATGACCTCGTTGCCAAAGCCGGGGCCGAGGCAATTGGCGTCGCCGATTTGCCGGATCACCCGTGGCGTACCTAATTCGTCATCGCAGTCCTTGCGATGTTTTAATTGCGTCCCATCGGGCTAAATTCAGACTAAGAAAGAGGCAGGATGAACAGGAAAATGAATTGAAAACGGGGTAGGCAACCCAAGCTATTTCTCCGCCAACAACCCGCCCGCTTTTTTCCATTCTGCCAAATGCAGAAACTCCCCGCTGTCCAGCCAGTCGCCATGGCTGGCGCAGCGGTCCAGCACCACGCCACTGCGATAGCCGAAGGTTTTCCGGTTCATCAACTGCGGGCAGACCGGGCATTTGCGGTAGACAATTTTTTCCGACCGGTAAAGTTCCCTTTGCAGGTTCCCCAATAACTCGCGATTTGCGGCATAAACCGGGCCGACCACTTGGTCAAGCAGAAACCCTACCCCGCCTGGCGGGAAAAACAAACCGCCGCAGTTTGGGCAGCGGTCAACACAAACCGTTGGCTTGGTCGCCAACTCCAATAGTTGCAAAGGCGTTTGGCAGCTTGGGCAATGCCTTTCGGTTTCCTGATGTTTGATGGAAAAACCGATAATCCCATGCAAGTCAATGGGGTTGTGGGCATGGCAATATTCGCAAATAGTGGAATTGGCGGGCAGCACCGCGCCGCAGGACGAGCAGTTCATCGCAGTGTACGGGTCAATGCCATCGGGTTAAGCCAAAGTGCAAGGCATGCCTTGCCCTCTCCGTGCTACGCAAAATGGTCTTGGTTCAGCCATTCCATGAACAGGGTATAAGCCACTGCGAGCAAGGTGGCGCCAATGAACATGCCCATGAATCCCCAAGCCAGCAAACCGCCGATGACTCCGGTAAAGATGATCGCTAAAGGCAGATTGCTGCCCTTGCTGATGACATAGGGTTTGATGAAGTTGTCGATAGTATTGATGAATATCCCCCATGCCACTGTAAAAACTGCCCAGCCTTGATGGCCGTCGTACCCTAACCAGATCGCTGCCGGAATCCACACCAAGCCAGTGCCGATCTGTAACAAAGCCGTTATAAAACAAAGCACACCCAACAGGGTATAAATCGGTATGCCAGCAATGGCGAAGCCAAAACCCGATAATGCGGCTTGAAGGGCGGCCGTGCCGATGACTCCCAGTGAGACCCCGCGAATAGTGTGGCCGGCCACATCAATCACTGCCGCGCTTTTGGCGCTCGCGATGCGACGGGCAAACTTCCTGGATAGATGGGTGCCATCTTCGGCATGGACATACATTACACCTGCAATCAACGTTGCAAGGATGATCTCCAGCATCGTCATCGCAAAACCGGCCCCTTGCGACAATAACCATTTCGCCGATTGCAAGAGTAGGGGTCTGATTTTATCTGCATCCAGTATGGCATGTTCCAAACCTTGATGCCAGGCATTGATGAGGCTTCCCCCGAACAGGGGAATTTGCGCGATCCAGGCGGGCGGGTCGCCTAGTTTAAGCCAAGAGGGATCGTAAGCCAATTTTTCCAGCATGGGTATGCTGTCAAGTAATTTCTCCGCCGCAAATCCTAAGGGAACGACAAATATCATCATGGTGATGAGGGTCATCAGCGCGGCGGCCAACTTCCGCCGATTGCCCAATGCTTTCGACAAAAAGATATAAAGCGGCCAAAGGGACACGCAGATGACAATGCCGCCAAAGATAGCGGCGATAAAAGGCTGGGCTATCTTTAGGCAAGTCAGCAGCAGTATGGCAATGAACAGCAGCGCCAGTGCTTTTTCGATGACGGTGTGTTCTTTATTTGTCCCATTCATTATCATTGTCTCCAGCAAGGAAGTTTAAAAAGCGCACAAACTCTTTTGAAAACGGTGTCGGTTGCATCACTGGACGGAGACGGGAAAGCATGGGCGATACCAATAAAATAATTTTATGTATTGAATGATACAGTCCCGAAATGAAAAATCAAGTAACTTGGCCACAATTCAGAACATTTGGAAGTAGCTGGTTTTACCGGTTTTCGAGGTGCGGCTTAGGCATTGCCCGTCGCGCGGGTGGTCGCAACCCCCACCCCGCTGGCATCGGCCGCCATCCGAACAGATGTCACTTTCGCCAATTTCATCCCCTATTTTTTTCATACTGAATTAGTTGGTGGAATAAGCTTGTATTTTCAGACAACCTAGGGCTAAAATTATTGCAAACACCCCTCTGCCTTTACCTTGAGGAAACCGCCATGCCCGCAATCAAATCGACCTACTCCTACGGCTCTAAGTCGCAAAACAATGACGGCTTATGGTACTTAGACCACGACAGCGAAATGTGGATGACTGTGGTGGAGCAACTGGTGCTTGACTCCAAGAGCTTGCTCGTCGGCAAGAACTTCGACGATGCCGATCCAATGGAGCGCCCGTTCAAGAGGCTGAATGATGTGCTGGTTTCTGCTGGGCGCGCACGCGGCTTCAGCATCACAGAAGGCCAGATCGAAACACATGTGGAAGGTGTGAATAAATACATCGCCGTTGAGCGCGAAAAAGAGCGTCTTCTTAATGAAGAGGAGGATAGGAAACGGCAGGTCGCCGAAGAAGAGCAAAGGAAGCGACTCACGCCCGATAACTTCCCCTTGGACATGAGCGCCCCAAAAAAGGTGGGTGGCCCCAAACAGGTAGTAAGCAAGCCGAAGGGTAGGCCCAAGTTTGTGCCGTTCTAAACTCATGGAATATAGCTCGGTAGGGTGCGGTCAGCCGCATGGGATGTGCCGACGAAGAGGGCGCATCGATGCGAACTGGAAAAATTGCATAGATGTAGCGTTTTATGAATCCCTTATCCTTCCGTAATTTACCGGGTTAAGCGATGGACCTTCCAAAGTATTTTGCCTTCATTTTTGCCTTGTCCTGCCTAGCGACGGTTCATGCCCAAGACCAGCCGGAACCGCCGAACGAATGCGCCACCGCACTGGTGCAGGTCGATGACAAGGGCATCTTGTCCGCCAATGCACACTGTGGCCTTTCCAGCCAAGATGCCAAAGCCATTGAAGATGCATTTTTCCAAATCCGCCACGATCTGAAGCCTTCTTTCGATCAAATGCGCAGCCTATTGGCAGCCAACAACATCATCTTAGGTGTCGTGCTGGATCATATCAATGCCGGTGAAGTCAGTTTGGAGGGCGTGTTGAAAACCAGTCAATTGTTTGCCTACAAGGGAAATGCCGAATCGGCCACTGACTTAATGGCTGAGGCCGTGCATTGGAAGGAGCACTATGAAAGCCTGATGGAATCGCTGAAGAAGGTTGGGGATACGGTTCCAAGCGATACCAATGTGCTGCAAGCCCTACAAAGACTGGATTTGGACCAAGCCTCCCGTTTGTTGGATGAACTGATTGCCGCACAGGAGGGCAAAGACACGGCCAGTGCCGGATACTATTATTTAAGGGCGCAAATATATCTGCTTCAGTTCCAACCGCAAAGCGCGGTGCCCTTGTTGGAAAAAGCCCGGCAAATGCAGCCTGACAACAAGGAGTTTAGTTTTGCCAATGCCAAAGCCTTGCAGGAACAAAACTCACAAGGTTCGGCGGAATCCCTCTACACTTCCCTGCTCGACCAATACCGGGCTTTGGCGAAGGACAATCCTGCTGTTTACCTTCCCTCGGTTGCGGCAACGCTAAATAACCTAGGGATGCTATACAGCGAGTCCAAACGCACCAGCGAGGCGGAGAAAGCCTATCGTGAGGCGGTGGAAATCCGTCGCGGGCAGGCCAAGGATAAACCCGCCGACTTGGCCTTGAGTCTGAATAACCTTGCAAACCTCTATCGTGAAAACCAACGCCTGGACGAGGCGGAAAAAGCTTATCGCGAAGCCTTGGAAATTCGGCGCAGCCTGGCCCGTGACGAGCCTGCCGTTTATCAGCGATCGGTGGCGGCGGCGCTCATCAACTTGGGAAACATTTACCGTGGCGGCAAACGGCATGGAGAGGCAGAGAAAGCCTACCGGGAAGCCTTGGACACCACGCGTAGCTTGGCGCGGGATAATCCGAACGCGTTTCGGCCCGATATGGCCGCGACCTTGAGCAATCTCGGAAATCTATATAGCGAAACCAAACGCCCGGCGGAAGCGGAAAAGGCTTTTAGCGAAGCGCGTGACCTGCAACGTGAACTGGCCCAGGGCGATCCTGCGGCCTACGAGCCAAGCCTCGCCATGACCCAACATAATCTCGGTAATGCATACAGCGATGCCAAGCGCATTGACGAAGCGGAAAAAGCCTATCGGGAAGCCTTGGACATTCGCACTGCCTTAGCCAAAGACAACCCGGCAACTTACCAGCCCCAAGTCGCCATGACGCTGAATAATATGGCGGTGATGTACCGCGATAGCCAACATTACGACGACGCGGAAAAAGCCTACCGGGAGGCGCTCGCCGTCCAACGTGAACTATACCGCGCCGACCCTGAAGCCAATGCCGCCAGCCTGAAAACCATGCTTTCCGGCACGGCTGCGCTGATGGAAAAAATGGGGCGCAAGGAGGATCGGGCAAAAATCGAAGCCGAACGGGGTTCCATCAGGTAGGATCGGTTTTTGTCCGTAGCCTGCTTGGCGGGCCTCGGCGCACGATAGTGCCGGGGCATAAGTCAAGCTTCGCGGTGTGCGCGCCTAGCCCACCCTGCGTCTACGAACATCCCTGGGAAAACCGCCAAACAAAACCCAATCTTCAATCCTGACTTACATTCCGGTAAACTACCCGCCGAGACTAGGAATTGTGAATTTTTGCCGCCATCATCACCCTTAAATTTTTTAACCAACTTTCCGCCATTCTTAAGGAACCCGTATGAGCCAGCAAGCCAACGCTTTGATCGAATCCTACTATGCCGCTTTCAACGCCGGCGACATGGATAGGTTTTTAAGCCTATTGACGGACGATGTCATCCACGACACCAACCAAGGCACCCGCGAGGTCGGCAAGGAGCCGTTCCAAGCCTTCATGAACAGGATGAACCGCAATTACAAGGAGCAGCTTGTGCACATGGTCATCATGAGCAACGAGGACGGCACCCGTGCCGCCGCCGAGTTCGTGGTGCTAGGCGAATACTTGGTCACCGACGAGGGCATGCCGGAGGCCAAAGGCCAGAAATACCGCCTGCCCGCTGGCGCATTCTTTGACATAAGCGACGGCAAGGTTGCCCGCATCACCAACTATTACAACCTGGAAGACTGGATCAGGCAGGTCAGCCAAGGCTGATGACATGAGCAATATCCTTATCAAACACCTGTCGGGCAAAGCGGTGGAACCTTGGATTCCCGAACTTGCCCGCTTGCGCATCACGGTGTTCCGGGATTTCCCCTATTTGTACGATGGCACTCTCGCGTATGAGGAGAACTATTTGCAGACCTATGTCCGGTCGCCAGAAAGCATCGTCATACTTGCCTTGGATGGCGACAAGGTGGTCGGTGCTTCCACTGGTTTACCGATGGGGGACGAGACCCCCGAGTTTCAGCAGCCCTTCATTGAACATGGCTACGAACCGGATAAGGTGTTCTATTGCGCGGAATCGGTATTGCTGAAAGAGTATCGCGGGAGGGGGGTTTACAAGCAATTCTTTACCGGGCGCGAAGGCCACGCCCGCCAGGCGGGACGCTTCGAATGGCTAAGTTTCTGCTGTGTGCAGCGTCCGGCCGACCATCCGCTGCGTCCGGCGGATTATGCACCATTGGATGCCATTTGGACTAAGTTTGGCTATGTCAAACACCCCGAGTTGCATGCCCATTATGCTTGGAAGGATGTGGATCAATCTGAAGAAACCGCGCATGACATGCTGTTTTGGCTGAAACCCTTGCAGGAAGCATTGCCATGAGTGTGGACAAGGCATTCCGTCTAGCGACGGCGCAATACGACATCGGCTTTCTGCAAGATTGGCACGGGTACGCGGCCAAAATTGGCCGCTGGGTGACTGAGGCGACTGGGCGGGGGGCAAAACTCCTTTTGTTTCCCGAGTATTTCAGCATGGAATTGGCTTCGTTATTCCCCGAAGAAGTCTACAAGTCCCTGTCCAAGCAACTTGAGGCATTGCAAACGATTTACCCGGACTTCCTGAAACTCTTCGAGGATCAAGCCAAGCGCAACGGGGTTTACATTCTGGCCGGTACGTATCCCGTCCGTCAGGAAGACGGCGGCTATCGCAATCGTGCTTGGCTGCTTAGGCCCGACGGCAGCAGCGATTACCAAGACAAGTTGCAGATGACTCGTTTTGAAAACGAGCAATGGCTGATTACTGCGGGCTGCGAAATCAAGCTGCTGGACACCGAATTCGGCAAGCTTGGCGTGAATGTCTGCTATGACAGCGAATTCCCCCTCATCGCCCGCAAGCAGGTGGAGGCCGGGGCGGATCTGATTCTCGTACCCAGTTGCACCGACACTGTGGCCGGCTATCACCGTGTGCGCATCGGCTGCCAAGCGCGGGCGTTGGAAAACCAATGCTACGTGGCGCAGTCGCCCACGGTGGGGCTGGCACCCTGGTCGGAGGCTGTGGATGTCAACATCGGCGCTGCGGCGGTATACACACCGGTGGATTACGGTTATCCTGACAATGGCGTGCTTGCCATCGGTGAGATGAATCAGCCACAATGGGTTTATGCCGACATCGACCTGTCAACCATCGCCAAAGTGCGCGAGACCGGACAGGTCTTTAATTATAGGGATTGGCCCGGTCAATTCCGCTGCGTGACATCACCTAGTCACCCGCTGTAGAAGGCCGGATTAAGCGCATCTCGTTTATTGAGGATAAAGTAGTGTCAAAGCCACCGTTAAAACAGACCAACCCCCCAGCCTCTGGAACGGCGGATGCCGGGCCCGGCATTCAGGACATTAAAACCAATCCTCAAACTGGGGAGGGGGTGTTGCCTAAACATCTCCAATCACATCAAACCAGCCGGCCATGGAAGGTTCTTTTAGTGGATGAAGAGATGGATCTCGTCAAGGTGACCCGGTTGTTAATTAAAAATCACACTTTTCAACAACGCCCTGTCGAATGCTTGGAGGCTTATTCCGCCGACGAGGCTAGGCAATTGCTTGCGGACCATCCCGACATCGCGGTGGCTTTCATTGATGTGGCGATGGAAACGTTCGACAGTGGGCTGAATCTTGTCGATTACATTCGGAAAAATCTCGGCAACACACTGATGCGCATCGTCATGCTCACCAAGGAGACGGGCAGGATGCCGGAGCGTTATAGGGTGGATCATTTGGACATTGACGATTATAAGGAAAAGGGCGACCTCAACGAGGATCGTCTCTATAACACGTTGCGTAGTACGCTGAAGGCTTATAACGACATATCCTTCCGCTACCATGAGGGAGTGGAAAGGCGCTTGTCTGGCTTGGTTGCCGATAATGCGGCTGAAGGCATCATCATTTGCAACACTATGAACAGCATCGTCAGCATCAATCCTGCCTTTACGAGGATGACGGGGTTTACCGAGGGCGAGACCGTCGGCCGCAACCCGAAAATGATGAGTTCGGGACTCCATGATGCCGACTATTATCATGAAATGTGGGAATCGCTCAGAACGGTTGGCGCTTGGCACGGCGAGATATGGAACAGGCGCAAAAGTGGCGAAGTCTTTCCGCAATGGTTGTCCATCAGTTCCATCAAAAACGAAAGCGGGGAGTTTTTGCAATTCATCGGCTTGTTCACCGACCTGTCAGAGAGCAAAGCGGCCCAGGAACGGATTTACTTCCTTGCCAATTATGATGAGTTGACCAAACTTCCCAACCGGGCCATGTCCAGGGGGCGTCTCGAGCGGGCGATCAATTCGGCCGTCGTTGCACGGGACCAATTGGCGGTCATGCTGCTTGATCTGGATCGGTTCAAAGTCATCAACGAATCATTAGGGCATAGCGTGGGGGATGCCTTATTGTCGATGGTCGGGCAGCGTTTGCAAGGCAGTGTGCGGGAACATGATACGGTGGGCAGGCAGGGCGGGGATGAGTTTTTGATGATATTCCCCAGGGCAGGGATTGATTTTGTCGCCCGCTTGGCCAAGCGAGTGCTTGATAATCTGTCGAAACCCTTTGACATAGACGGCCATCATCTGGTGATTTCCCCCAGCATCGGCATTGCGGTTTATCCGAATGACGGCGTTGACGCCGAGACCTTACTGCGCAATGCCGAAGTGGCAATGTATTCCGCCAAAAATTCAGGCCGATGCCAATATCAATTCTTCACGACAGAGTTGAACTCCATTGCCCAATTTCGGCTCAAGCTGGAAACCGGGCTTAGAAGGGCGTTGGAAGACGGCGAATTCGTCCTTCACTATCAACCCCAGGTGGAAACCTTGTCCGGGCGGATCGTTGGCTGCGAGGCCTTAATCCGTTGGGTGACACCGGAGGGCCTGTATTTCCCCCTCCAATTCATCCCGCTGGCTGAGGAAACCGGCTTGATCGTGCCTATTGGGGAGTGGGTGCTGACCACCGCATGCAGTCAAGTCAAAGCTTGGCAGGATAGTGGTTTGCCCGCCATACCGGTTGCCGTCAATCTCTCCAGTGTCCAGTTCGCGCAAGCGGATATCCAGCAAAAAATTCGCAGCATCCTCATATCCACCGGGCTTGCCCCAAAATGGCTGGAACTGGAAATCACCGAAACCGTATCAATGTCGGATGCGGATTACACCACCGAAACCATTCATGCGCTCAACGATCTGGGCATCAGTTTTGCCATTGACGACTTCGGCACTGGATACTCCTCTTTAAGCTATCTCAAACGGTTTAGGGTGAGCAAGCTTAAAATCGACAAATCCTTCATCCACAATGTTCCCCACGACCCCGAGGATTCAGCCATTGTCGAAGCCGTCATCAATCTCGGCAAGATTTTAAAACTGCAAACCTGCGCGGAAGGGGTCGAGACGCTTGAACAGTTTCAATATCTCAAGGCACTCCACTGCGACCAGTGCCAAGGGTATTTCTTTGGAAAACCGGTCCCCGCCGATGACTTCGCGCGATTATTGGGGGGAAAGACATGATTCGGTGACGGTTTGCTCGTTCCCAAGCTCCGGCTTTACTGCCATTAAGTTAAGTAGCTGATGTTACGCACGGGCATTGATAAAGGCATAAAATGCCGCTGTTGATCTGGCTTATTGGAAACGTGTCCCATGAAAAACCCTCTTTTAGATTTGTACAGCGACTACCTGATCAGTTCGTTCGCG